>OOIF01000011.1_pt1 | contig 186624 bp, 150 predicted proteins | sample 1691961 | NCBI WGS metagenome assembly OOIF01 (sample SAMN06348146, study PRJEB24527) | human gut metagenome | biome: human gut; feature: ankylosing spondylitis patient; material: feces | host: Homo sapiens | place: China | collected 2015-10 | reverse complement strand
ACAACATAGAATATTTTTGTTTTTTGCGCTGTCTACTTGACAGGGGGCGGGTCAGTGTGAGTGCCGCCGATTTTTTTGCAATAGCAGAAAAGCTCTTAGATCACAGGAACGATCTAAGAGCTTTTTATTTTGTTATGTTATGATTCATCATGATGTGATTTTGACGGCAAAATTACGTTATTCGTATAACGATAAATAACTATTTTACGATACTTTTTTAAGCTTTGCTCTGTCGAATTTCGTCAAATCCTCTATTTTACGAAAATATTCAATTATCAAGTTGCAATTCTATTGCGGAAAGCAAGAGTGTAGGAAGCCCTAATACGGCTGATGACATGAAGAAATAAAAGAAATGTGACTGATTGGTAGATAAACGGACAAAAAATAAAATCGGACTTCAAAAAAGCCCGATTTTACGATGATTTCTGGTGCCGCTAACCGGACTTGAACCGGTACGGGTTTTACCCCGAGGGATTTTAAGTTTGTAAATCGTTGAAGTGCTTTGATCTCTTTTGTGGTCGTTCGTTCCCTTTTTTGCCCGATTTTTCGAGCTTTTTGAGCATCAAAAATTGAAAAACACCGAATTACAGCAGCTTTCAAGAATCATAAAAAACCATGTTTTTTGGTAAACTTTCGGTAGATTTGTGGTAGACAAAAGCCGATAACTTGACTTGGTAGACCTACGGTAGACACACGAAATAAATTTAGTTCCCTGCGAAAAATGCCGATTTTTGTAGAAGAAATTGGCACAAAGGACAGGAAATGTCTCGTGGATTTGCCACACAAGAAAATGATAATCTATTGTTACTAATAAAGCGAATCTGTGCTTTTGACCTCTAAAATTCAATCAAAAAAGCAATCATTCAGCGGACGATGTTCCATATAATTGGAGCGTTGTCCGCTATTTTTATGCCTGAAAATCGAATATCACGTCTGCTGTTTTAGTTATGCGTAATGAAAAATAGGAGGTTTTTATGTCTGAACGCCAAATCATCACGATCAGCGATGATAAGCTGTCCTGCGAAGCAACAGCTATACTGCTGAGAATGCTCAATTTTCCCGATACGGACTATCATACCGCAGAGGAGCTTTGTCCGTTCTTTGAGAATGATTCTTTGAAAACTATCAGGAACGCTCTGAACGAACTTTACGATGCAGGCTACCTCCGATGCAGCGGTAAGACCTATATGGTCAATAAGCTCAGGATCACGCAAATGAAGCTCGCTTGAGCTGAAAACAGGAGGTGAATGGATATGTCTGCTAAGAAAACAAAAAAGGTCAAAACAACGCCCTCATCGGTGTGCCGTGTCAATAAAAATGCAAACTATACCGTAATGAGCAACTATCATCTGCGGTCAACGAACCTCAGTCTGAAAGCAATCGGACTTCTGAGTAAAGTTCTTTCCTTGCCGGAGAATTGGGATTACTCTATCTCAGGTCTGACTGCGATCTGCAAAGAGAAAGAAACAGCAATCAAGGCAGCATTGGACGAACTGAAGCATTGGGGGTATCTCAATGTGACTAAGCTGATGCCGAATGAAACGAACAGCGGTCGGATCGAGTATGTCTATGACTTCTATGAGTATTCCGAAAAAGATACGCCTGATGCTGACCAGGACGATGATGATACATATGCCAAAGTAAGCTCCGTAAAAAAAGCACCGCAAGGGGCAGAAAAACAAAGCATAGAAAATCTACCCCTTGAAATTCTACCCATAGAAAAACAAGCGGTAGAAAATCAGGGGCAAATAAATACTAAGAAGATAATAAATAATAATCAAATACGGAGTGATCAAGTATCTATCGATCAATCCCACTCCGACAGCGAAATAGCTGCTGAAAGACAGGCAGACGGACGGATCGACGGATATATCAGCGAAAAAGAGATCTATACCGAAGTAGTGAAAACCAACATCGACTTTCCATACTTTGCAGAGTGGCTCGGTGATGAGGAAGAAGCTGAGGAGATCATTCAGATGATCGTTCGGCGGATATGCTCCAGAAAGAAAACAGAGCGTATCTGCGGACAGGACTTCCCCAGGGAAGTTGTCAAGTCCGCTATGCTAAAAGTTGATATAAACGTTCTTGAAAATGCGATTGAGCAGATGAAGCGTACAGACAATGTGCGAAACTATGAGAGTTATCTTATCAGCACTCTGTTCAACGAAGCCAACGGCAAGCGGTTCAAGGAAAATGCTGAGGGACGGTGGGCTGAGTATGCTGTCAAAAGAGATTTTGGCGTTTATGATGACTGAACGTTCCTGAGAGGGGGTGGTGGCTATGGGTGCGAATAAGAAACCGGACGTAGCTGCTTGAAAGACGGCAAATGAGCTTTTTGGAAAGGAAGGTGAAGATCATGGCTAAGTCTATTTTGACACCGGAGGGCGATCTCATCAACTACGATAACCTGATTGCGGTCAGCGTCGAGGTGCGTTCTGTCGGTGTCGATGATGAGCATACGGAAGATGCTTACTGCATTGTAGGTACTGATGTGACCAACAGGGAGAATCTGCTTTATCACTCGTCCGACTACGATAAGGTGATGAGTGTCCAGGGCGATATTACCCGTTGGCTCCAGAGTGAAGCATTTTCCACTTTTGAGATGCCGACCGCAGACGAAGGTGGTGATGCCTGATGCCTTCGGACTATGAGAACGGTGCGAAGAAAACCATTGATATTTCGATTAAAGCGGAGAAAATGACTGCTAATGTGCTGAAATCGGCATTGCAGGAGTTTATGTCAGGCAAGGCAGAGAAAAAAGGGCGAATGACCTACAAGCAGTTGCAGGCTAAGTCGCCGTCCAAGCTCGACAGCATTGCGGTTTCAGACAGAAATATCGGAGATTTTCTGAAAACCGCACGAAAATACGATGTGGATTTTGCTTTGAAAAGAGATAAAAGTACCACTCCGCCTACCTATCATGTTTTCTTTTCTGCTGCTAAGACAGAGGATTTCAAGAGAGCATTTTCAGAGTATGTCGGTAAGGGACAAGGAAAATCTCAGAAGCGTGGTGAGTTCACCCGTGAGCAGATGCAGCAGCAGGCTCAGAAGCTCAGGAGCAAACCTCGCAAACAGAAACAGAGAGAGAAAACAAGGGAGAACAGACGATGATCTACGGCTATTTCATGCCTGAACCCATTCCACGGGTAAGGGGCGATGATATTTTTACGGCGATTTTTGATGCCGATACCAGCAGAAAGGAAAAGTCTGCAAATTGCAGATCGACACGAGAAAACTCAAAAAGCTGATCATCAAGACTATTCCCTATGTCGCTTTCTCTTATGTGGGAAATCTGATCGGCTTTGCGTACCGAACCACTGAGGGCAACGGCTTTCAGGAAAAGCTTCTGCCTTTCATGAGTAATCTCGGTGTGGCATTTGCAAGGATCTTTCCAAGTTTACACCCGTTTGATCTTCTTATCGGCTTGGTTTTGGCGGGAGTAATGAGGCTCGTCCTCTACGTCAAGTCGAAAAACAGGAAGAAGTTCCGTCAGGGTGAGGAGTACGGCTCTGCCGTATGGGGCGGTGAAAAGGATATTGAGCCGTATGTGGACTTATCCTGTCCCGAAAACAATGTGATACTCACAAAGACGGAATCACTTACAATGGGCAAGCCCTCTGCACCGAAATTCGCCCGCAACAAGAACATTCTTGTGATCGGTGGCTCAGGTTCAGGTAAGACACGCTTTTTCGTAAAGCCGAACCTGATGCAGATGCACTCCTCCTATGTAGTGACTGACCCGAAAGGCACGGTTCTTGTGGAGTGCGGAAAGATGCTTGAAAGGGGCCGCCCGAAACGTGTGGACGGAAAAATAGTATATCAGAAAACACCTGACGGCAAGTACAAAAAGGACGATAAGGGAAAATATATCCCTGTCTATGAACCGTACAAGATCAAAGTATTCAATACCATTGATTTTGCGAAGTCGATGCATTATAACCCGTTCGCATATATCAGCAAGAAGAACCGTGAGAAGGACATTCTGAAATTCGTGGAAGTACTTATCAAGAACACTTCTTCTCAGCAGCCGTCCGGCGATGATTTTTGGGTGAAAGCGGAGAAACTGCTTTATACTGCGTATATTGCCCTGATCTTTGCTATGTACCCCGAAGATGAATGGAACTTTGAAACCTTGATCGACATGATCAACAATTCGGAGTGCCGTGAGGACGATGAGGAGTTCAAAAACAGCATTGACCTTGAATTTGAGATCGTGGAGTGCTGGCTAAACCATACAAAGCACGATGATCCCGATGTCATGGCGGATTACGGTGATGTCTTTGAAGCTGAACCCGATGCCGAACAACGGCGAATGGGTGCATTTGCACTCAAACAATACAAGGCATACAAGTTGGCGGCAGGAAAAACAGCTAAGTCTATCCTTATTAGCTGCAGCACCCGACTTGCACCTTTTGCAATAGATGAGGTCTTGGAGATCACCTCCTACGATGAGCTGCACCTTGACAAGCTCGGTGACGAGCTGAGTGCACTTTTTATCATCATCTCCGATACTGATGCCACATTCAACTTCCTTGTGGCTATCATGTATTCCCAGCTTTTCAACCTACTCTGTACCAAAGCAGATAATTCCCCAGGTGGAAAGCTGACCTATCATGTACGCTGTTTGTTAGATGAGTTTGCGAATATTGGTGAAATTCCGCAGTTTGAGAAGCTCATAGCGACGATCCGAAGCCGTGAAATCAGTGCGTCGATCATCTTGCAAGCTAAGAGCCAGCTAAAGGCTATATATAAAGATAATGCAGATACGATTGAAGGCAACTGTGATACGATGCTGTTTTTGGGCGGCAAGGAGAAGTCCACGCTGAAAGAGATATCCGAAAGTCTCGGTAAAGAAACTATCGACAGTTTCAACACCTCTACCAACCGTGGACAATCGGAGAGCTACGGAATGAACTATCAGAAGCTCGGAAAAGAGCTGAAATCTCAGGACGAACTGGCGGTCATGGACGGCGGTAAATGTATCCTGCAAGTGCGAGGAGTGCGTCCGTTCTTCTCGGACAAGTTTGATATTACCCGTCATAAGCAGTACCCTATGCTGTTAGATGACAATCCTGAGCAGGAATTTAACATCGAAAACTATGTGAGTAACCGAAGAGAGATGCGTTTGAAACTGCCCAAAAGAGAACGTTTTTCGGCTTATGGTGTGGATATGACAAACGCCGGACAGGAAGTTACAACAGTATCAGCAAAAGAAAAAGATAAAGCTGGTACTGCAATATCTGAGGAAACCGAAGAAAAAGAGATATATGTCGGTTTTTGACTCAGACAGTGAAGAAACCGAATAAAGGCAATACCGCATAAAGAACGTCTGGCGACTTTGTGTGGTATTGCCTAAAAAAAGAATCGGTTGAAGCTGCGGACAATTATTACTTTATTTTTTTGAGGGAGACTTTTTACCTATGAACGAACTGAATATTTCTGCGGTCGATGCAACCGCAATGGAGACAGCAGCCACTGCCTCTGCACCGAAGCACAAGTGGCTCTCTAAGCTCACCCGTGGTGCAAAGAAGGCAACCATGTTCTGCACGATCGCAGGCGTTATGGCATCTACCTGTGTAACTCAGGCATTTGCAGCAGGCACGGGTGCTGTTGATACTTCTTCTTTCATTTCTACTGCTTGTACCGTACTCAAGAGCGTTATCTGCCTGATCGGTGCAGGCGTTGGTGTATGGGGCGTTGTAAATCTTCTCGAAGGTTACGGTAATGATAACCCCGGTGCGAAATCCCAGGGCATGAAGCAGCTCATGTCGGGTCTTGGTCTGATCCTTCTTGCAATCGTCCTCGTTCCTGTTCTTGAAACAATGATGACAGGTGCAATTTAAGTGACGTTGTGACCTAATATAAGCAGATTAGCTACATAGCGGTGGGTTTTGCATTGCAATAATGGGTTTTGGGTAAGTGATCTGCACTCTCAGATATGAAAGGGAGTGAAAACATAAATGGCAATAAATATCGGATATTTAACTGCCAATAAAACAAGTGCAGGAGATGAAGTGTACACTCCATTCTATGCGGTAGAGCCGTTAATGGAATTTCTGCCAAAAGACAAGAAAATATGGTGTCCGTTCGATGAAGAATGGAGTGCGTTTTATCAGTATCTTACGGAACAGGGGTTTGATGTGGAACGAAGCAGCTTGAAAGAGGGCAAGGATTTTTTTCACTTTGAGCCTGACGAATGGGATATTCTCGTAAGCAATCCTCCATTTTCTAAGAAAGATGAAGTTCTGAAACGAGCTTTTACTTTTCAGAAGCCTTTTGCTTTGCTCTTGCCCGTGAACAGTATTCAGGGTAAGGCACGGTACATGATATTCAATAATGAGATTCAGATGCTCTGCTTTGATAGTCGGGTCGATTATCATACACGGCAGAATATGCTCTTTACAACAAAGGGAAATCATTTCGGATCTGCGTATTTTTGCAGAAACCTTCTTCCCACAAAGCTGGAATTACGTCAGCTTGTGAAATATGACAGGCCATTGATGAATTCCTCGGAGAGGGGTGATGAATAAATGGGAGTGATCAGCGATGCGATCGATGCTTTGGAGGATTGGTGCTGTGACTTATTCAAGGACGGCATAAAATCTCAGTTTGACGGAATTTCCGAACTTCTGACTGATACATTTGCTCAGACAACAGGTTCGGGAGCAAAGGGAAACCTTGTATCAAACTTTCTGACAAAGCACCCTGCTCAGTTTACGGGTACTGCCGGAAGTGCACCCACAGGCTACGGAATTTGGGCAACTATCGAAACGCTCTGTAACAATGTTGTAGTCCCGATTGGAGGTTTCATTCTGACAGTCATTCTCTTGAATGAGCTTTGTCAAATGGTCATTCGGGGAAATAATTTCAAAGATTTTGACGATTCGATCTTTATCAAATGGATCATCAAAGCCTTATGCGGTGTAATACTTGTAGCCAACACATATTACATCGCTTCCGCACTATTTTCGTTTGGCACAAATGTATGCTCCAACGGACTTTCCACGCTGTTCGGCAGCGGTGACTATCTATCTAATAGTCTTGCGTTAAAGAAATCAGCTCTCAACAGCTTAGGCTTGGGTGAGTTGATGACAGTGTGGTTCATATCCCTTATTGTTCATCTGGGAGTGATGATACTTATTGTTGCGATCGTAATTACTCTTGCAAGCCGTATCATCGAGGTGTTTATGTATCTCAGCATTGCACCTATTCCTATGGCAACAATGATGGACAGCGGAGAATGGGCAAGCATCGGTAAAAACTGGGTAAAACAGCTTTTGGCTCTTTCTTTCCAGGGGTTCTTTATCGTAGTCGCACTCGGTATCTTCAAAACGCTTTTCAGCAATATGATCACGTCGCTCAATTCAAGTTCGGACGGTGTGATAATGCAAATGGCAATGCTTATGGGATACACGGCAGCACTTATCTTTACCATTCTGCGTACAGGAGCGATCAGCAAAAGTGTGTTTAACGCACATTGACCTTGAACAAGATTGGAGGATCTATGGCACATTATGTACAAATCCCGAAAGACCTGAACGACATCAAAGAGAAATTTATTATGGGATTTACCAAAAGACAAGTAATATGCTTTGGTATCGGTCTTGTTCTCGGAGCACCTATTTTCTTTCTGACGAAAACAGCTATCGGAATGTCCGGGGCGATCTTCGCTATGGGTGCAGTCGCTGCTCCTGCGATACTCTGCGGACTCTATAAGAAAAATGGAGTTTTCTTGGAGAAACAGGCAAAATATATGCGTGAATACTTTACAAGGCCTCGAAAGCGGTATTACCGCACAACAAACATATTTGAGTGCTTTGAAAGGCATATCGAATACACAAGAATCAAGAAAAAGCTGAGAGATGCCGAAAGAAAAGGCTGATACGGCTGACTATAGAGTAAACTTTCGGTGTCTACGCTTTTGAATATAAACGGAGGTTACCAATGGGCTTTAGAAAGAGAAATGCCAATAAAAGTGATAACCGCAGCAAGTCTAAGGTTGTCATGGGCAAGCCTGCCTCTCAGCTTACAAAAGAGGACAAAAAAATACTTTCCGCACGAATGGCGGAAATCAAGAGTGCTAATGGCGGTAAGACTACGGTGCAGAACACCATTCCCTATATGTGTATGTATAAGGACGGTGTTTGCCAGGTATCGGAGAACTTCTTCTCTATGACGGTACAGTTTTATGATGCCAATTACTCTATTTCAGAGTTTGAGGAACAGAATAATATCTTCTCAAAGTATTGTGATGTTATCAATCTCTTTGACAATATGATCAAATTCCAGCTTACCTTTGAAAATCAAAACAGATCAAAGGAAAAGCTCTTAAAAACGGTGCAGATACCTGAACAGAAAGATGATTTCAATGCAATCCGCAAGGAGTACAGCGAAATGCTTACCGATAAGCTGATGAAAGGCTCTACCGGTCAGTCGACAAGAAAGTTCCTGACATTCGGTATCGAATCCACATCATACAAGGCAGCAAGGGCAAAGCTCTTGTCAATCAAAAATGACGTGATCAAGGGCTTTAAGGCTTTCAGCGTGGAAGCGAAACTTCTTGACGGCAGACAACGCCTTGAAGCTCTCTACTATGCCTTGAACCCTTACAGAAATTCTCCATTCATCTTTGATTGGGACAGTATGCTTCATGCAGGAATGGACACAAAGGATTTTATCTGTCCGTCCTCGCTGAAATTCAATAAGGCTGACTTTGAGATCGGTAAAGCCTACGGTGCTGTATGGGGCATGAATATCCTTGCAGGAGAATTGTCAGACGAAATATTAAAGGACTTTCTTGAAATGCAGAACCTTTTCTGCGTGAATATCCATGTTGATCCGCTGGATCAGATAGCTGCCCTGAAATTCGTTAAAAAGAAGCTCACCAATGTGGAGCAGATGAAGATCGACGAACAGAAAAAGGCATCGCAGTCCGGCTATGATCCCGACATTCTTCCGCCTGCGATCAAGATGTATATCGAGGACATTGAAAAGCTCCTCGCTGACCTCAACAGCAAGAATGAGCGTCTTTTTCATATCAGTATTTCATTGAGAGCCTATGCAAAAAGCAAAAAAGAACTGAAACTTCTTTCTGAGATGCTAAAGCGTGTTTGCCAGAAGAATAACTGCACGATGTTTCCATATGATTATCGACAGGAACAGACTCTCGTTTCTACACTTCCGCTGTGCTATAACAAAATTCCCGTCCGCCGTGAGATGCACACAAGCGGTATCGCTATCTTCGTGCCGTTTACCACAAAAGAGCTATTTCAGGACGGACAGGCTACCTATTACGGTATCAATACGCTGTCAGGAAATATGATTCGTGCCAACAGGTCAAGGCTCAAAAATCCGAATGGACTTATCCTCGGTACGCCGGGTGCCGGCAAGAGTTTCAGTGTTAAGCGTGAAATACTCGACTGCTTTCTGACAACAGTCGATGACATCATCATCTGCGACCCCGAAGGCGAGTATTATCCGCTTGTTTCGGCTCTGCACGGACAGCTTATCCGTATTGCTTCAAACAGCGAACAACACCTGAATCCTATGGATATTACGATTGATGATTTCCTTTTCAGCAATCCTATGGAAGTGATCGCCAATAAGTCCGACTTCCTGATCTCGCTTTGCGAGATCGTTGTCGGAGGTCGCTACGGTCTTTCCGCTGAGGAACGCTCTGTTATCGACAAATGTGTTCAGAGCATCTACAAGCATTTTATCGAGAATGAGCCGACACCTGAAAAGATGCCGCTTCTCTCTGATTTGCAGCAGGAGCTTAATAAGGAGGGCGAAGTCGCTCTTCGTGTAGCAAATTCTCTTGAAATGTTCGTAAACGGCAGCCAGAACCTCTTTAATCACCGCACCAACATTGATATGAGTAATCGTATCATCTGCTTTGATATTAAGGAACTTGGCAATCAGCTCAAAAAAGTCGGTATGCTGATCGTACAGGATACCGTGTGGAACAGAGTTTCCGCAAACCGTGAGAAAAAGAAGATCACTCGCTACTACATTGACGAGTTCCATCTCCTTCTGAAAGAGGAACAGACAGCGAAATATTCCGCTGAGATCTGGAAGCGTTTTCGTAAATGGGGCGGCGTGCCGACAGGCATCACGCAAAATGTCAAGGATTTGCTTTCTTCTCAGGAGGTCGAGAACATCTTTGATAACTCGGATTTTGTCTATATGCTGAATCAGGCAGCCGGAGACAGAGACATTCTCGCTGAAAAACTCCACATCTCAAAGGAGCAGATGAAGTTTGTAACAAACAGCGGCCCGGGTGAGGGGCTTATCCGCTATGATAAGGTGCTTCTACCGTTTACCGATCGTTTCCCGACAGATACGGAAATGTATAAACTCATGACCACGAAACCAACCGGAGAATAATAAAAGCTGCCGACAACAGCCGACAGCTTTCAGGTTCAAATTCTCTCAAGCAATTCTGAGGGCTTCAAAGCAGGCACTTTGCTGTCCTTAAAATCACGAATGTTTCTTGTGACGATATAATCCGCTTTGATCCTACTTGCCTGACACATCTGTAAGGCATCTTCATAATCAGAAGAAAACATCTCAGCGGCGGCTTTTAGATCGGTTGATTTGAGGTCAACAACTTTAAATATCATCGTGATCTGCTGAATGAGCTGTTCTGTTTTCTGTGGAGTAAGCTCCTTGCGGAGAATATACACAATGTTCGGAACAGACAATGCGGAAATGTAGCCCTCAAGTTGATCTACTTCACAATACTTCCAAACTTTTGATGAGGCTTCGACAAACTCAGGACGGTTGCAAAGCACATCGAGAATGACATTGGTATCAACCAAAATTTTCATGTGCTTCTATCCTTTCTGCACGAACTGCTTTATCATCATAATTATTTTTAAGAACGCCAGTAAGTGAATCAGTCAGGAAGGAAACGCTTGATTCGTGGGAAACAAGTCTTGCAACTTCTTTTCCGTTCTTGAGAATGATGATCTCGTCACCCTGCTGAACAGCTTGCAGATAATGGCCAAAGTTATTCTGAATATCGGTAGCGGTTGCAGTGATCATAATAACACCTCCAAACATTTTCGCTAATATTAGTATATCCCATTTTAGCTAAAATGTCAAGGGCAAATTTTAGGGAAAGAGGGAGCTATGAGCTTACATAGAAAAGAGAATAACCTCCGCAGAGCACAGGCACGTTTCGACAGAGTCAGCAGACGGTCGAAGCAGTTTCAGATAAATTTCCGCCGTGAAGCTAACAGCAGAGGCCGCTTTCATACCCGTGCATATATTGTCCGTGGTGAGAAAACGCATCACGGCAGTCGGGGTATCGTCCATAAGTTTGCAAATGCGAAATACCGCATTCAGGGCGATAAACCGTCAGTTACACGGATGATCAAATCATGGCAGCCTAAGACATTCAAAGGAAAGCTATTTAAGGTAAATACCCGTGCTGTGAATTTTGCAGTTCATGATGCAGCTCAGACGGCGGTCGATACAGCTTTCGCAGCGGAAACTGGCGGTATCAAAACCGCCGATATTGCCCAGCGTGAAGTCCGCAACAAGCTCAAGCAGAAATACACCCGTGAAGCGGTGGACGATTATCACCGTGGTGTGTTTCTCATGGGCCGCACGGCGGTCGATGTTGTCAAGGGTACGCATGATCACCTGAAAACAAAGAAACAGTACAAGCTTGAAAAAGCGAAGTTGCAGCTAAAGAAAGCTGATAACAAGCTCTATAAGGCGAAAACGCAGAAGGCGAAAATGGCTGCGACAAAAGCCGATTTGAAGAAAGCCAAGGCGGAGTATAAAGCCCGAATTGTAAAAAACAAGGGCAATAAGTTCCGTAAGGCGTTAAACAAGCGTCGATCGCAGGCATATAAGCAGACAAAGCGTGAGCTGAAATTTGAGCGTAAACAGCTGAAAACAGAACAGCAATTCCGTGTTAAGGAATTGCATAATCAGGAAAAGATCAGCAGAAACTCTCACCCAGGCTTGCTTGCATTAAAGCCAGTTTCATATTCGGTAAAGCGAATGAGGGCTTCTGCGTGGCAGAAAGCTGTCAATGAAGATCAAGACAATGACGTACTTCATGCGATAGACTCGGCAAAACGCAGAATAGCGGAACCTATCAAAGATAAGGTATGCAAGCCTCAGCGGTTACAGCGAGAAGAAAAAAAGCGTGATCGCCTGTCCGATGAAAAGTCAAAATCCAACAAAAAACTCAATCGGCAGGAAAACAAGCTGAATGAAAAACACGATAAATACAAGCAGAAAAAGAAGCGTAAACCCCAAAATAAGAAAACGAAAAAAACGGTGGCTGAGAGATTCAAATCAGCTTTCAAATTCGTGAAAAACATCTATGAAAAGGAAGTCAAAAAGTTCTTTGCAGCAATAGCTGTTCCGATACTTATTATCTTTCTTGTGTTTGCTTTTATCATCATGATTTTCAGCTCCATAGTTTCAGGCGGTGGATTTACCCTCGGCACTTATGCGGCACAGGACTATGACCTTTCCGAAGCTGAAAAGTATTACACGAGGCTTGTTTATAACCTCAATCAGAAAATACTTAAAGTCAGCGATACTTCTGACTGGAAAAAAGGTCTTGTGGATTTCGGTGCAAAGAAAAAAGACTTGAAAGATGATCCCGATAACTGGTATTGGGGCAAGTCCCCTGTCTATGATTGGGATCCTGTATATGATTTTGACTGCTATAAGCTGTGGTCATTCCTTTGTGCATACTATTATGACTTTGATGCCGCCGACAACGGTGACATCAAGTATTGGAAGTTCAAAAGCGATACAAAGGATCTGCTTGAGGACATTTTCAATGCGGAGTATGAGTTCGTATATTGGTATGATAATAAATCCCGTTGGGAGGAGCTTGACAACTATGTTTATTTCGGTGGGGGAAGCAGTAATGACGGCAGTTACTACTATTGCGAGAAATCAGCAAGTAAAAGCAGCGGATCTTGGACTTACAAATTCAAGCCGACTTCTTATACCTCAGAACTTGGTCAGTATCTTGATGGTGACGGCTATTGCTATCTGAACCGCAGTTATCGTGTCTTGAATCCAAACGATGATTATGAACTCACGGGCTATTATGTACTTGATAACCGTTATTTTGCAGACAATGCCCACACCAAAGAGCCTTTCTATTGGGTGGACAGTGACGGAAAATTCTTCTTCAAAAATCATGACGGAAATACTCAGTACCGTTCGTTCTACGGTTGGGAGAACGATGATGCTTGGTTCATGATTACGGAAACCGATGCGAGAGCGTGGACAGGCGACATCAATTGTTCAGCTCTGTATGGTTATGTGCAGAAACAGTATTGGAAAACAGAATGTAATCTTTATTACAACGTAAAGCAGAAAAAGGCCTTTGATGAGGTCATTGCAGACAAACTCGGCGGTATGTCGCATAAGACGGAGCGTCTACAGTATTACAATTTGCTTGTGGGCAATGAGGACGGCAACACGCTTTATGGAAATCATCAGACCATATATAATATGCTGCCCGGTGATTCTATCCGTGACTATTCCCTCAAAAGAGAGTTCGGATATGAAATGACGGGGTGGAACGAAAAAAGCGATGGTCTGTATCAGGGTATCAAGGTGTATGCTAACAGCGGTACAAAGCTCAAAATGCCTTTCAGCGGAAAAATAACTGATGTTGATACTGCTGACAACAAGATCACGATCCGCAAGGACGATGTACAGTATTGGTACGACGGAAACGGCGGCACTAAGCGTGATACGGAAGTCACCATTGCAAATGCGGTGCTTATAAATGACTATGAGAAAGGCGACAGTATCAAGGAAGGCAAAGAATTTGCCAAAACAACAGCCGGAAATGTTAATTTCCACATTTATATAGACACCGACGGCTACGGCTGGGACTATATTGATCCTCGGCTCGTGCTGTATTAACGGAGGTACATAATGGCTTTATATGATGCAAAAATAGAGAGATTCAGCAAAAAGGCAGAGCAGCTTGAAAGAAATATCAAGAGAGATACAGAGGAACGCAGACGGCTTCTCTCCGAGATCACAAGGCTGCGTTATCTCTCGCTCTGCGAAAAGCTGAATTGTGATGGAGAGGAATTAGAAACCGTGCTTGCCAGAGAACATGAGCAGATTCAGAATATGAAAGCTCATGGTCTGACCGATGATGAGATAGACAATCTCGGCAAAAGCGGCAAATACGAAGAACAAATGAGATTTTACTCTGAGGAGGACGATGATGAAAACAAGAATGATTAGTGCTGTGATGGCTGCTTTCATGCTTGCAACAGCAAGTATCGGCGGTATTACCGCTTCTGCCGAAGTAGGCACAGCAGAGACTACGGAAACAACCACTTCTGAACCTGCGGACGAAAGCTCTGTTGATATGGAGAAGTTCCGTGAGGTCATGAGTGAGCTTGCCGAGGCAGATACAACCGATGTTGTTACCGACTATGACGGCGATCCCTATTACGATACTGACGGCAACGCCACCCTTATCAAGTCGGAGCAGATCATCTACAATACCGAGGAAATGCAGTTCATCGCTGTGACCACAAAAGACGGTCATGTGTTCTATGTGCTTATCAATTACACCGCAGACAATGGCGAGGACAATGTGTATTTTCTGAACAAAGTTGACGATTATGACCTGTATGCTTTGCTTTATGCCGGAACTGAGGACGATGATGATGCCAAGAAGATCACTCCCAAGCAGGCAGCTCAAGAAGCAGAAAAGGCTAACGGCAGAGTGCAGTCCGGCGGCAGTGATAATACTGACGATGCTGAAGATCCCGCTGAGAACGGCGAGAAATCGTCTGAGTCAGCAGCTCATACAAAGAATGTTCCTATGAATAAAAACAGTATGATCCTTGTTTTTGGTGTGATTGTTCTGATCGGTGTTGGTGCCGCAGGCTTCTTCCTAATGAAGAAAAAGAAAGGCGGCAATAAGACTGCGGATCAGTTTGAGCCTGAGTATGACGATGATACAGAGATCACCGAAGAATCTGAGGACGATATGAGATTCTACGATAATCAGGACGATGAAGAATAAGAAAGAGAGGGCAAAAGAATGAGAAAGATGAAGAAGATCGCTGTATGTGCGGCAGCGGTGGCAGGGGCAGCCGGAATTGCAGGCGTTTCAGCAAGGGCAGTTGAGGGCGTGAGAAAGAAGTGGTTTCTTCGTGGATTTGAAGCAGGACAGTTTATCGGCGATCTGACCGCTGCGGAAAACTTCGCCTGTGAAAAGACTGTTATCCAGAAGAAGTATGACAAGCTCTGCGAAGAGTTTGAGGAGCTTCAGGAGAACTATAACGATCTTTTTGATGACTACTACGAAGTATGATCAACTTTGAACCCAGTGGATTCAAAGTTCCCGACAACAGAACAGATAACATAAGACAATGAGAAAAGAGAGAGAATTTGTCTAATGAAGGTACTCAGCTTATTTGACGGCATTTCCTGCGGTATGCTTGCTCTGCAAAGGGCTGGCATTCCCGTGGAGTGCTATGATGCATTTGAGATCGACAAGTATGCCGTCACGGTCTCAAAGCGTAATTTTCCCGTAATCGTTCATCACGGGAATGTATATGACGGCGATTTCACGCAGTTCAAAGGATATGACCTGCTGCTCGGCGGTTCGCCCTGCACCTATTGGTCTATCGCCAAAAAGGACAGAGAGATCGACTGCGACGGAGAAGGGTTCAGGCTCTTTCAGGAATATGTGAGAGCCTTAGAGGAGTCGGGCTGTCAGTATTTCCTCTACGAAAACAACTATTCCGTACATCAGAACATCAAGGACGAGATCACAAGGGTTCTCGGTGTAAAACCGATCATGATAAACTCTGCACTTGTATCGGCACAAAACAGAAAACGCTGTTATTGGACGAATATTCCTTTTACTTCTTTTCCGGAAGATAAGGGCATTTTATTGAAAGATGTGCTTGAAAGCGGTGTCACTTGGCAGGACAAGTCTTACTGTATGACAGCACGTTACCCAGGGGCTGTTTTGTTCAACACGCTTGAACGCAAGCAGCGAACTATGGTCGCTGAACCTGTCCCGATCAATACATACTGCAACGGCGGAACAATGCCTATGGGAGCCGCCCAGCGTGGACGATATGTTGACGGTGAAAAGACCGAACAGCATATCGAAATTCGTGAGGACGGTAAATCTAACTGCCTGACTACGGTGCAGAAAGATTCTCTTGTATGTTCTCCTGTTCGTATCGGACAGTATGGCAAGGGCGGACAGGGACAACGTATCTATTCGGTAGTCGGTAAATCTGTTACGCTTTCCGCAAACGGCGGCGGTCAGGGGGCTAAGACAGGTCTATATAAGATTGATCTGCCTGACGGTGACTATATTATCCGTAAGCTCACGCCCATTGAAGCGGAGCGTTTGCAGACACTTCCCGACAACTACACGGCAGGCATTTCCAATACCCAGCGATACAAGTGTATCGGCAACGGGTGGACGGTCGATGTGATCGCACACATCTTGGGAGGGCTTCACGATGTTTGATGAAGTCCTGAACAAGTGTGCAGAAAACAATAACTACACCATTTATACCAGTATGTGCAAAGCACAACGCATACTGATGCAATCTTATGATCCTATATGCAGTATCAGCGGTGGTTCTGACAGCGATATTGTCCTTGACCTGATCCACAAGGTCGATGAGGACGGCAGGGTCAAGTATTTTTGGATAGATACGGGACTGGAATACTCCGCTACAAAGGAACATCTAGACTATCTTGAACAGAAATACGGCATTACCATTGAGCGTGTCAAACCCGATAAGCCTATCCCGACCTGTGTGAAGCAGTATGGTATTCCTTTCCTGTCGAAATACGTTTCCGAACAGATGATGCGATTGCAGGCTCACGGATTTCAGTGGGAGGACGAACCGCTTGAAGTGCTGTTGCAGAGATACCCTCGGTGCAAGACGGCTCTGCAATGGTGGTGCGGAGAGCGATACTCTGACGAGGACGGTGTTCAGAAAATCAGCAGATTCTCGATTTACCGCAACCGTTTTCTGAAAGAGTTTATCATGCAGAATCCGCCGGATTTCCCCATATCCAACAAGTGTTGTGAATACGCGAAAAAGAAGTCCGCAAAGCGTATCGTCAAGGAACATGATGCAGACTTGGATATAACAGGTATCCGACAAGCTGAAGGCGGTATCCGTTCGGCGGCTTATAAGACTTGTTTTTCTGAGAGCAAGTCTAAGGGGTGCAACACATTCCGTCCGGTATTTTGGTACACGGACGGTGATAAAAAGGACTATGAGCAGTTATTCGATGTTCAGCACTCCCGATGCTACACGGAATACGGTCTGCGGAGAACAGGATGTGTAGGCTGTCCGTTCAGCAAGCACATCAATGAAGAACTTGCAATCATCGAGGAACATGAGCCGAATCTTTACAAGGCAGCGGTCAATATCTTCGGCAAGTCCTATGAATATACGGCGAAATACCGTGCTTTCGTGAAAGAAATGAAGGTAAAGGAAAAGGAGCAGAAAAAGAAAGATGTTTGATCCTGACATACAGAGGAAAGCGATTAGCCTTATCATGGGCTTTATTATGGAGTTTTCGGGAGTACCTTCCGAACCTGAAATGATCGAGCTGACAACAGATAACCTAAATGTATCGACGATTTCTGTTTCCTGCTTGAAAGTATCGTGGGATTCTGAGCCTGACCGTGATTATTCTGTGAGCTGCACGGCTCATGATGATAACTATGCTTTCAGCGATAATATGTACTTTGTGTTCAAAGGCAATGACCTCTGCTACATAACAGGTCTGCGTGAGAATACAGAGTACACGGTGACAGTCGAACCTATTCTTTCTGCGGAAGAAAAAGACGGATATTCCGTAATACCTTCAACCGCTGATGGCAAGACCGAAACGGTTGAGGTCATATATGACTTTCCGTATGAGGATGGTTGGACAAACTGCTTTGCAGGCGAAAGAGCTTCGGGGCTGACGGCTATGCCAAGCTCAGGGGCAATAATACGGTTCAAAGGTCGATACCATAACAGGAACCGGAATACGCCGTGATGAGTACGGGGATTACTGTTGTGCAATGGGCGTATGGTACGGATACTGCGGAGATCGTTTCCTGATCGAGCTTGAAAACGGTACGCAGTTTACTACAAAGATATGTGACAGTAAGGGCTATGCCGATGATGGTGAGGGAAAATATCACAACTTCGGCGGCAGCGGTAAGTGTATCGTTGAGTTTATCTATGACGATCATCACTTACCGTCCTGCGTGGCATTTAGCGGTAGCTGGGGCTACTATAACTGGAACGGGCTTGATCTGAGTTCCAATATCAAGTCTATCAAGAAAATCAACTACGGTGAACCCGTGGAATACTGAAAAATGTGGAGGTTTCTATTATGAACGTAAAGAAGATCATCAAGGGAATTGTCGGACTCGGTGCTATGGCAGGTGCTGCCTACGCTGCATATAAGCTGGGTGAAAGCAATGGCAAGATCAACGAGCGTTTTCGTGAGAAGTACGGTGATGACGAGGACGATATTGAGCTTGACGATGATGAGGACGATGAGTTCAGGTTCTATGATAATATGATCGAGCCTGACGATGCGTGCCTTGCACCTAAGACGGAGAATAAGCCTTCTTTCTCTGTAAGCATACATAACTTTGCTCCGCTTGATTCTGTTAAGGTTGAGGGCATTTCGGAGAAAGATATGGATATGCTTGTTTACCATATTTCGCTTGACAAGTACACCTCGAACAAGCAGATTCGTGAGTGGCTTGAGGTTGACAAGGATACCACTGCAAAGGTTATCTCTGCTCTCAGAAAGGCAGGATATATCGGTAACGAGTATTCCAACTATATGATTCCGGTCAACATCACAACTGAGGTGTATTTCAGACTCAAATCGTACAACAATTCAAAATAATCAAAGCACACTCCTAATATCAGGAAATGCGCTTTGATAATCAGATGCTTTTCTCCTATTTTGATATGAAATTTAGGAAAAAGGCGTTTGTTTCCTGTTCCCCAAACTTGTGAATTTTTTAATTTTGGGAAACAGACTGCGTTATGTGTTTGTGAGCCAGTCCGAAAAGTCAATGATCTTTATGCCTTCATACTGATAGGCATCGTGGCGTGTCCTTGCAATCAGCATCTTGGAATAAGCGTCCCGAATGGACAGCAGCGGTGATATTGTCTGACTTTACCACGTCTATTTCCCGAAATCAAGCATTTTTTAATTTTGGGAAATAAAAAAGATAGAAAGTCGATATATGTCAATTTTGATCGTTGGCGAAAAGCCCAGTGTAAGCCGTGCAATCAGTGCCGTGGTCAGAGTTTCTTCCACACACAAAGGTTACACCAATATATTGTATCGTGGTGTGTCTGTCATTTGGTGGGCTTGAAGTTCCCGAATGGCTATGGCAACGGGTGGGAACAGAGATTCAGACATAAGGTCTACATCAAAAATGTGGAGCTTACAAAGCTGATCTGAAAAAGACAAGGCACAGTCCTTGTCGGGCTGTGCCTGTATAACTATATCAGAGCTTTTCAAAAATGCCGTTGTGAAGAATACTCTCTAACGCTGTGATCGCTGTATCATAGGGAACGGTTTCAAACAGCAGAGGTGCGGTTATTGTATCGTAGTCCTCCTTATAGATCTTCTTATCAATGATCTCTCGGAGAATATCGGTGACATTTGCACCCTCTTGAACCGAAAGGCACATTTTATGCGGTCTACGCTCCTCAGCGACAGATAATGCAAGTTCTTTCAGCGTATCATCGATCGTTACAATCTCATACAGTTTGTAAATATCGTAGATGTGCCTTGAGTGTTCCGTTGTGGTATTTAGCAGATAATAATCTGCCAGAGCATACATCTTGTCAAGCATTGTCCGTTCTGCGGTCTGAACATTCAGCGTAAACGGCTCTAAATCATATTGCTTAATAAAAGCATCGTATCCGTTTTCGTGAAGATATTGATAGATCAGGCTGTCTGCTGTCATTATCTTCGTAGGATAGGCTCTTTGATAGATAGCTGTTTCAACGATAAGCTGTTCCTTCAGATAAGCAGCGGACAGTGACGAGGGATAGTCAATGATATATCGGTTGTAGTCTCTGCGGCTTTTGATCGAATCGGCATTGGTAAGCCCAAAATCTAAATCACTGATAATTTTCGTGATATTCGCTTTGAGCTGCTTTCTCTTGCTTTCAGACGGTTTCTTCTCGGACTGAACATTCAGGTCAATATCCTCAGAAAAACGCTTGATGATATGGTAGCACTTTGACAGTGATGTGCCGCCCTTAAAAACGATATCCGGCATAACAGCGGCGATCCGTTTCAGAAAAATGGTCACAAAATAGTCCTTCTCAACGATCTCTGCCTTGACTCCGAGATAGTCAGAGGTTCGCAGTACAAGCTGCTCAAAGGCATCCTTTTCATTATGCAACATAATAGATCACTCCGCTTTCTATGAGATTTCTCAAAGCCTTGTCAGGGAAAAATGGTGCATATTTTGTAACAAGCTCCTGAGAGATATTGCATTTCCTGATCCAGCTTTTGATGACAGCTTTTCTTTCATCGTCAAAATAACCTGACGAGGTACTATTCATCATTTCAAGGAACTGCAAAACAAATATATTGTCGTTGTCTATCTTGACTCTTGATTTTCGCAGGATCACTTCCTGATTTCCTACTTTCACTCTGCGGAGCTTTGAGTTTTCGTTATTCGTTTGTATCTCAGGAATATTTGACATCTGTGTAGAAAGCCCTGCCTGCTGCAATGCCGTGATGCCTGTATAGAATCCGATACGATTTCCTTTTTCGGATAAATACTTTCGTTCGATGATCCTGTTGGGATTCAGAATACTGTTTCCAAACGGTGTTTTAACAGGGATATAATAGATACCTCGTTCGTAGCGAATGACCTGACCGCTTTCACACAGCTTGGCAAGCTTCTTTTTGAGCCAAATATCAGAGTAGTCCTCATAATGAATATCCGAGAGAAATATCGGTTCATTCTTTCCAAATATTTCAAGAAGATAATCATACAGCATATTCAACACCTCCCATGTTGTACTGAATATATTATACTACATTTGACCTAACAAGTCAATAGTGATATATATCGAAAGGAGAAATTTTATGTCAATTTTGATCGTTGGCGAAAAGCCAAGTGTAAGCCGTGCAATCAGTGCCGTGGTCGGAGCTTCCTCCGCACACAAAGGCTACACCGAGGGAAACGGGTATATTGTATCGTGGTGTGTCGGTCACTTGGTAGGCTTGAAGTTCCCAAATGACTATGGCAACGGCTGGAACCAGAAATGGAGCTTTTCTCAGCTTCCTATGATTCCCGATAACTGGCTGTTTCAGATTATGGACAGCACAAAGGCTCAGTACAATCTTCTGAAAAACCTTATGAATAAGGACGAGGTAACAGAGATCATCTGTGCGACCGATGCGGACAGAGAGGGAGAATGTATCTTCCGTTATGTGTATAACATGGCTCGGTGCCGCAAGCCTGTGAAGCGTTTATGGGTTTCTTCTCTTGAAGAATCCGCTATACGCAAGGCACTTTCTATTATGAAGACTATGTCCGCATACGATAATCTTTTCAATGCAGGCTATGCCCGTGCCAGAGCTGACTGGCTTGTGGGTATGAATGGCTCTCGTCTGTTTTCCGTTCGTTACGGAGGCAAGCTCAATATCGGGCGTGTGCAGACTCCGACACTTGCAATGATTGTTCAGCGTGATGCGGAGGTCAATGGATTTATCAAGCAGAAGTATTACACGTCAGACCTCAACTGCGGTGGGTTCATTCTTTCTTCTGCAAGAATTGACGATGAAAATGCCGCCGATACGCTTGTTTCTGCCTGTGACGGCAGTACGGTTACGATCAGCTCGGTCAAGCGTGAGGTCAAGACCGATAAAGCTCCGAAGCTGTATGACCTGACAACCTTACAGCGTGAAGCAAACAAGGGTTTCGGGTACACGGCACAGCAAACACTGGACTATACCCAGTCGCTCTATGAGGGCAAGCTCGTCACTTATCCCCGTACCGACAGCCAGTATCTCAGCGATGATATGGCACAGACAGCTCTTGATGTTGCAAAGCTCTGTGATACCTATTTCGGGTTCGGTATCTTCCATACTCTCGATATTGCAAAGGTCATCAACAACAGTAAGGTATCGGGACATCACGCAATTATCCCCACAAGCGGTATCTCAACGGCTGACCTTTCTTCACTGCCGACAGGTGAGAAAAATATCCTCACGCTGATCGCCACAAAACTCATCTGTGCAACGGCTCCGGCACACAAGTATGAAGCGGTCAAGCTGACAGGTATCTGCAACGGTACGGAGTTTACGGCAACAGGCAGAACTGTTCTTGATATGGGTTGGAAAGCTTATGCAAAGCAGACCGACAAAAAGAATGATGAAAAGTCTCTGCCTGCGGTTTCTGAGGGACAGACCTTCATTGTAACTGCAAGCAAGGGCGAACACTTCACTTCTCCGCCGAAGCCCTACACGGAAGATACGCTGTTATCTGCTATGGAGAGAGCCGGAAACGAGGACTATGACGAGGACACGGAGAAAAAGGGTCTCGGTACTCCTGCGACACGAGCGGCAACCATTGAATCACTTGTGAAAAACGGCTATGTGGAGCGTGACGGCAAACAACTCAGGGCAACAGACAGAGGCAAGGAACTTGTCAAGGTCGTTCCCGATGAGGTGAAGTCCGCAAAGCTGACGGCTGAATGGGAATCAAAGTTACAGCAGATAGAACACGGCAGCCTGCCCGAAGCGGTGTTCATGTCGGGCATTCAGCAGTTTATCGCTGAGATGTGCCGTAAATACGGTGCGGTGGATAAGTCTGTTTCTCTTTCTGATGGCGGTCATGAGCCTATTGGCAAATGCCCGAAATGCGGCGGTGAGGTAGTCAAGGGTAAGTTCGGCTGATACTGCAAGGGCAAATGCGGTATGAACATCGCTAAGGTGTACGGCGTGGAGCTTTCCGATACCCAGGTCAAGGGACTGCTTGACGGCAAGTCCACAAGCTACACATCTAAGGGCAAAAAGACGATCGTCCGCCCTGAAATCGTGGAGAATCCGTACAATGGGAAGGTGTACTATCAGTGGAAAACTGAGAGGGGTAAATAAAAACAGCAAGGGTGTCCTTGCTGTTTGAGTATAGTTCTACAAACTGGAAGTTGTACTCCCCCTTTTATAAATATTTTTCAACAGAAGTTTGCTCAATAACTGTTTCTCCCAACAGTGTAATTGCTTGTTTAGGGCACACATTTACACACCTGTAACATACCGTGCATTTATCTTTTCCTTGCGCTTTATTATCTGTCATAATAATATTTTCAGTGGGACATATCTTTACGCATTTAGAACATCCAATACACTTGTCTGCATGTACCTTCAATTTATTACTATATTTTCTAGTTCTATAACCAAACCATAATCTCTGTGATAAGAAACCTGCCAAGCGAGATAAAGTTCCTAATCCCTCTTGTGGATAATTTCCATCTTTGATATTGGCAACTGCTTTTACAATTTTTTTATTTGCATTTCTAACAAGTTGCGTATTCTTTTCAAGAGAACGCTTTAATACTTTTTCATCCGCAATGCTATCTGGCATCTGCAAATGCAAGCCACCTATGATTTGCGCACCATATTGTTTTAACAAACGTCCCAATACTCCTGCACCATCTCCGCTAAACAATGCCATTGTTGCAATAACAAAAACTCTTTTTCCTTTCCACACCGAAGAATTGTTATGTATAAAGTCACTCAAGATTTTTGGTACTGCGCTATACTGAACAGGATAACTAAATACTATTTCGTCATGACTATTTATGTATTCCATGAGACTTTTATCTTCAATAGAAAACAGAACAGAATTATTGTCATATTCTCTTAAAAATACCTCTAGTGCATATTTAGAATTACCTGTTCCACTAAAATATATTCCTAGCATAAATCAACCTCAAAATTCCGATTTGAAGGGCAGTCGCCCAATCACTTATTTACTCTATTATAACAAACCGCCCCGAAAAAGTCAATCGCTTGCAGGGCTGAATCCAGAAAGGAGTGTTCTTTATGAACAACAACCAGCTTGCGGAAGTCGCAAAGATCCTCGGTGTCTCCGAAGACAGCATTTCCGCTATGAACGATGAGATCAAAAACAGTATGACGGCAGTTTTTGAAACTGTTGCTATCAGAAATGACGAGGACAAAAAGATAGTCTTTGAAGCACTGGACGATCTGTGGCAGAAAGGCTCGGTATATATCGGGCTTGATGAGGTTGCAAAATCAACTGGCATTTTGCTTGTGACACTTCGCAGCCTTGATTACAATACTCAGCAGACTATCGTTTATGAGTACATGATGGACAGCTCGCAAACAGAGCGTTTCTATGACCTTGTGAACAAGGCACTTGCAGTTTCAGAGCTTGGCAATGTTGCAAAGCTGATCGGTGTTCCTGTGCGTGAGCTGAGGCCGCTCCCTCGCCGTATTCAGGAGAATATCTGCGGTGCGTACACAATGGAGTACGATGTCGACAGCACAAACACCGACCTGATCGATCATATCAGGGAGATGATCGCACCGTGACAGAGTTTTCATATATCGCAGGCATAGATGTTACTTCTATCGCCAACAAGGAGTTTATCCGCTTTAATACGGATAAGGCACAGGAGATATGCGTAGCCCTCGACAAAAGCGGTATTCCTTTTTCAGCCCGATACGGTGAAACCGAAATGGTGCTGACCTATGACGGCAGCTGCAAGGAACAAGTCGAGGATATTATCGCAAAAGCGGAGTCCGGCAACTATGAAGCATTGCTCCGTGAATTGCAAGCATACAGAGAACCTGACGGTTACTATCAGCTTTTGGGCGAAGTCGCAGAACTATTGAACACAACGATCGGTGTGCTGCAGAACCGTCCCGATGAGGTCCAGCTTGCCCTCTGCAAGACCTATGTGGATTTTTGGCTTTGCGATACTCCCACGCTTCAGCGTGAGCTTGACCGTGTGATCTCCGTGAACGGCAGAACGATGTCGGATATTCAGGAACATGAGAAAATCAAGGAAAAAGCGAAAGCACCTACTGTTCCTGAACAACGTGCGGCGGATACAGTTCCGACTTTGAATGAGCTGTTTGACGATTATTTTCGCCGCAACAGTCATTCGCACTTTTCAAGAGAAAAACATCAACACTTGTCTGAGATCGCCCGTCGCAGACAGCAGGGCGAACAGGAGCGTAGCATTCAGAACGAAGAAAGAGAAAGGAAGTTCAGACAATGAAGAAGATCATTGTAATCGGAAGTGCCGTTGTTACCGCCATGACCGCAGCGGTTATCATCATCGTGAAGCACACAAAGTGAGGTAGCCTATGCCAGTACAGGATAATGACGATAAGAGAACCGCCGACCAGCCTGCGGTCGATGCGGAAGAACTGAGAAGAAAACAGGCTCAGTCTCGGGAACAGCAGCAGGACGAAACCAGCGTTCAGAAGTCGGGAAAACTTCTTCCTCTGCTGAACGCAAAGGCAGAACATCATCAGAGCCGTATCGACTCTCTTGATGAAAAAATCGCCAATCAGACAGATAAGATCGGCCGCAACAAAGCGAAGATCGAAGCTCTTTCCGCAAAGGCTGATAAGCTCGAAGATACCAACCGTATGCTGAAAGCTACGATCGGCAATTTGCCGGGTATCGGTGCTGTTATTGCCCTTAACGAGAAGCGTATTCAGGCTATCCGTGAGGAGAAAATTCCTGAGCGACAGCAGAAGATCGACCAAGGGTGGAAGAAGATCGACAAATTTACAGTAAAGCGTGACCGTATCGAACACAAGCTCAACCGTGTTATCGCTCTGAATGATACGATCAAGAGCTTTTCTATCGGCTTTAACAAGGAACGCCGTGAAGCTTTTGCCGATGCAATGACAAGGTTGAATTGTGCAACTGTTGATTGCCTGAGCGATAAAAAAGCAACACTTGAAGCGAAAAAGCAGAAAATCCTTGATACTTACAATGATCCTGCAACAAGTGTTGTTGACAAATATAATCTCTCCGAACAGCTCAAAGATGTGAATGAGCGTATTTCAGCACTTGATGATAAGATCGTGAAGCTTGCCCGTCCTGAAACACACTATGAGGAGCAGGTCAATGATCAGCTCGATGCTTCTATGAAGCTGACCGGAGATAAGCTCGGTGAAATGGTTCAGAAAGGCAATATTGATATGCCGACACTTGCTGAGAGTGCTGTTCAGGCGGTGCAGAAGGTCGAAACGCTTGACCGTACTAAGGTCGCTGAACTTGCAGATCAATTGAATATTCAACCCCTTGCCAATGTGGAGATGCAGCTTGAAGATGATTACAACATGATCGACGGTATCATCAACAACGGCTCTAAGAAGGACATTGACAAGGCAAAGGCAGAGCTTGCGGAAGGTATCAAGTCTATGGAGAGCCTTGCAGAAAATCCATTTGTTCCGCAGGAAATGAGAGATAATGCAGTTGAGGAGCTTGCAAAAATGAAAAGTCAGCTTGAGCTTCTCAATATGCACGATGAAGTCGAGGTAGATAGCTGGCTGTCGGATATGCTTGATAAGGGTGATGCTGTTTTGACTGATGACGGCGGTTTCAAGGTGAACCCTGATTATTACAAGGAATTGCCTCGAAATGACCGTCATGTGGAGACTATGACGGAGATTCAGGCTGTTGAGGTCATGTCAGCACTTATAGATGCAGGCGTACAGTTTTCCGCTGCTACTAAGGGCGAGGATAAGGTCGGTATTACCGTTTCAAGGAACGATGTGTCAACTCTGAATGATGTGATGTATGCTTCTATCGGAAAGATCGCACATACTGATGCCGCAAAGGAGAACGGCGGTAAGGGTGAAAAGGGCAAGTATGAGACCATCAACCCTGAATACTACGCTTCACTCGGCAAGGACGATAAGCACACCCGTGTTGAATCGATCGACACGGCACGAAAGATCGTGGCAGAGCTGCAAAAGGCGAACATTCCGTATTCTGCGGTTGTCCGCAAGAATGATACGGTGGCGGTCACTGTTTCTAAGGCGAATGCCGAAGCCTACAAGCAGATCGAGAGCGCTGTCAAGGGCGAAAGAGCCGTGGAATATGTCAACCCCGACTATTTTAAGACACTCCCGAAGCAGGAGCGTTTCACCCAGCGTATGGGCGAGGGGCAGGCTCGGAAGAAGTCGGCAGAGCTGACAGCTAAGGGCGTGGAACATTCCGCTGTGTTCGGTGGCGAGAAGTCTGCGGTCACGCTCGCAAAAAAGGATTCAAAAAAAGCTTTCTTTTCCCGTGGCAAAATGCAGAGAGATGCCCAGCGTATCAGCGGCCGAGGTCAGCAGAAACCTCAGCAGACACCCAAAATGAGAAATGATCAGGGGCTGGAATAACAGATGAGAATTACTGATGAGCAGAAAGAAAGGGCGAACTTCGTCAATCTTCCTCAGTTCCTCATGTCTCACGGCTTTGACCTGAAAAAGGTCGGCAAAGAGTATGTGTGGAAGGAACATGACAGCCTGCATATCAAGGATAACGGTCCGGGCGAACGTGGTCAATGGTTCAGGTTCAGCGAAAACAAGGGCGGCGACAATATCGGCTTACTCCGAGAATATATGGATATGTCCTTTCTTGATGCCGTCGAAGCTCTGACCGGAGAACACATTGACCGCACCTATACTCTGTCCCGCACATACGAATCGAAACCTGTTCAGCAAACGGCAAGAGAGCTTTCCCTTGCCGAAGCTGATAATTGCAGGCGTGTGTTTGCGTATCTGTGCAAGACCAGAGGGCTTGACTATGATATGCTTTCCGCACTTGTGAAGGAAGGCACTATCTCTCAGGAAGAAAAGACAGGCAATGTGCTTTTCAAGTACTATGACGATCAGGGCAAAGTCATCGGTGCGGAAAAGGTCGGTACATCAACGGAGCATAAATTCAAAGGCATTGCAACAGGCTCGGCTGGCGGTCACGGATTTGAGGTAGTACACGGCACTGGCGAAAAGGCCTTTTTCTTTGAATCGGCAATAGATATGCTTTCCTATCTGCAAATGCACAGCAAAGAACTTGATAATTGCAGGCTTGTTTCCATGATGGGCGTGAAGCCGAGTATCGTCCTTGATACGATGCTTCGTCATAATATCGCTCCTGAGAATGTATTTTTATGCTCCGATAACGATACGGCAGGCAACGAATTTGCTCGGCGTTTGCAGGAGCAGTATCCCGATATGAAGCGTATTGTTACTCCCGATACATACAAAGACTGGAACGATATGCTCAGGGATATTCCAAAACAGATAGAAGTAGAACAAGAGACTAAGACAAAGGAGGTTAACAGCGTGGCTGATATTATTACATACGGCAACAAAATGTGGAATAATGCGACAGACAACAGAGATAAGTCGCTGATATCAATGCAGCTTGCGGATTTTCAGCGTGTGCAGGAAATGCTTGAAAAATCGGGTATCAATTATTATGCCTACGAAATGAACAGTACTGTCCGTATGGCGGTGAATGATAAGGATACCGATTGGCTGAGAAAAATCTTTGACAATATGAACGTTACAAAGTCCAACAGACCGTATTCTCCACCTGAGAAAAACATCATCGGCAATACAGAATATCGTTACATTCCGCAAAAGGAATATGTGACGGCTGACCGTGATCTTGTGCTGAAAATGGCTGATATTATGGCTCGGAGAGGTATGCAGTTTTCGGGCAGAATCTATCCGTCCGGTAAAGGAACGCTGACGGTAAGTCACGCTGACTTCGTTGCTGTCCGCAATATCAAGGACGAAGTGATCAGTATGCGTAAGCAGTTTGCAAGTCCTGATAAGGCACAGGAAGTCGGCAACCGTGATTACTGTGCAAACCGTGATACTCGCTATTATATGAGCAAGCTCACACCTGAGCAGTTCAAGGAAGTCAAGCCGTTTTTGGAGACAAGTGTGAGCTATCATGCAGTTTCCCGTGAAGGCAAGGTCGCATTTGCAGTCGATAAGGAGAACGCTCCTGCTTTTCATAGAGCATTGGAGAACGCTGTCCGTGAGGTCGGTATGCTCCGAAATATGGCTGACCTCGGTCTGACTATGGAGCAGAATGTGGCACTTTCTCCCGTGGTGCATCGTCTTGCGGTGGAAGATGTAAAGCTCAATCTCGCTGACTTTTTCGATAATCGATACGATGAAGCACAGTTCGGTGAAATGCTCTCTCTTGTTGATGCGTATCTGTCACAAGCTCCTGCGGAGCGTTATGGCGAACACTCTAAACTGAATGATATGCTTGAAGCAAAGTCAAGTTTTGACCGCAGTATTGAGCTTTCTGACTTCTTTTCTCAGCACGATTTCTCCGATGAACAGAGGGCGGCTATTACCGCTATGTTTGTTGGTGATGTGACAAAAGGACAGATCGACAGCATTGACGAAACATTCACGGCGGAGGATATTCAGGCGTATGATGAAATTCTGCACAATGCTTTGCAGGAGTCTGATGTTGCAGACTTTCTGACTGCCCATAAGCAGGCGGTCACTGACCGTGAGAACGCAAGCAGAGTTCCCACTGAGGAAGAAGTGCTGTTTCAGAAGGCTGACCTTGCAAAATTCCTTGCGGAGCGTACTCTGTCAAGCGACGAATGGGAAGATATGGCGTATCCTCTGTTTAGTAGCGGTTATCTTGATAAACACAAGCCCAGCGACAAGGCGACTTTCGGCTATCATCTTTCTGAGCCTGCACTCTATGACCTCGCCCAGCGTTATCATGACGGAGAGGATATTCGCCGTGAGCTTGCTCTCGGTCTGTTAGAGGACAGTGGGGTCGCAGATATTGAGTTTATCTTTGAACAGGGTGAGATCTCCGACCGTACCTATTATTATGCAGAAAACCTCCGTCACTCGCTGCATACGGAGAGAACTGAGGACGGCTTTATGTGCAGTTTCGGCGGTATGGAGCGTTTTGTCGCCTTTGAGGAGATCGGACAGGCTTTCATCGACCGTATCCATGAGGAATATGAGGACTTGTCATATTGGGCGGTGCTTGATTATATCAAGGACGATATTCCCGATATTTCCGATGATACGGTAAAGGAACTTATCTCTGCATTTGACGGTGCCGCACTCCACGGGTGGGAAAACGGCGATAATATCCCGAAGCTCAACCGTATCAAGAAGGCTCTGTTTGATGTTCTCGGTGACGAGGACCAGACAGAGAAAGCCTTTGCTTGTATCTCAAAGCACAAGTATAACGTAACCTTTGAGCCTGAACAGCCCGAAAAGCAGCCTGACAGCCTTACATTCCATTTCGGAAAGGGTGACGGTGATGAATGGGTCAGCGAAAGCGACATCGTTCACGATTTTGCTCTTGCACACCCTGATTGCAGTTTTGCCCTTGGAAATGCTGTTCTCGAATACCTCGATGAAAAACAGCACTCGGAACGTAATATCCCCGATCTGAAAGCTGGCTGGTATAAAAAAACAGACTTCACGATCACTGCTGTCATAGGCGGTGAGGAGTTCAGCTATGAGGGTCGCTTTGATATTGGTGACGGTAAAGGCACGGGCGGCGGTTCGCTGATCGACCATATCCGTGCCCACAATGAGGGTATTCTCGGCTATACGCAGCACCCATTCAATCAGCCGGAGTATCAGGAAAGAGCGAAGCACACACTTGATGTGTTTGTCCCTTTCCTTGAAGCCCATTCTGAGCTGACGGCTGAGGAACAGCGTATTTTCGATGATTTCAAGGCACAGCACCCTATCCGCAGTTATGATGATATTACTGTCGCTGAGGAAAAGCTCCAAACTCTGCAACAGGTAGTCGATAAATTTTTCGGCACGGACTGCGAATCGGCGGAGACAGAGAACGGCACTTGGAAACTGGCTATCGCTGACGGCGATAAGGCTGGAGAGCTTTTTTATGGCGGAGAACCTGTTTGCGGTATCTATAACCGTGGCGATAAAATGGAGATCGAACCGTATCGTGAGTTGTCTACTTTTCCGAAACTCCTGCAAACGGCAATGCTCGAACATAATCCTGATAAGCCTGTGGAGATCATGGACTTCCAGCGTATCTTTGAAACTCCGCTCGACAAGGCAAAGTGGCTTATCAACGATTTCTGTGAAGCGGAATATCATAACGGTGCTGATTTCTCCGATCTGCATAACATCGGGCTTGCGTTTACCACGCTGACCGATGATGAGCTGCCCATTCAGGTGACGGCTGACCTTGTGGACTTCAAGATCACTCACGAATTTGACGGTGAAGTGTTCGATACGGAGCAGTTTGACAGCATTGAGGATATGATTGAAAACGGTCTGACAGAACTTGATTTTTCTGACCTTGTTTCTGTTCCCGATGAGGTTATAGACAGGCATACAAGCAAGGCCGAGCAGGTGGTAGAGCTTATGAGCGATGCTTCTGCGGTAGAGACTCCTGCCCAGGATACTGCGGACATTGATAAGCCTCTTTTTACCGATGAAACAGTAATTGACGAAATTCAACGAAATGAGCAAGATGATGTGCCGTTTTGGGAGAAGAACGATATTGAGGGCGAACAGCTTTCTTTATTTGGCGATGCCGAACCGCTGACTGCTTCAAAGTCTGTATCACAAAAGCCGAAGTCGGAATTTGCAAAAGGTCCGGTAATTGACAGTGTTCAGGTCTATGAAGCTCTCGCAGCAGAAATTGACCGTGGTACAGGATTCGTTCACGGTAAGCTCCGTGTGCAGGACTTCTATGAGGAACAGCACCCGACTGTACAACAGTTGGCTGATTTTTTGAAAAAGGAGTACGGCACGGGCGGTCATAGCGGTGAGGGGAAAATCTCGCTTGTGGACTACAATTCTCAGGGTATTACTTTCAACTTTGAGAATGGTGAGAAGTTCCGTCATTCGTGGTACAATGTTGCGACAATGACCGAAGCACGGCTCAAGGACGATACCTATCTTTCGGCTGAACAGAAAGCAGAGAGGGCGACACTCAAAGCGGAGCAATCTGCTGAAGAACGTACCTCACACGATACTGTGGAAGTCGGTGACCAATTTCGTCACAAGATTACTGGCGAGGTTTCTGAGGTTGTATCGCTGACAGGTGCGTTGCCGTTCTATACGGACGATTGCACTGTCTCAAGAGAAAGCGGCGGCTTTGTTATTACGGAGAATATCTCCTATGATAAGCTACTGAACAGCGGAATGTATGAGTATATCGGCAGGACTGAACCCGAAAGAGAGCAGCCTGCACCTGTTGCTGAGGTTACACCCGAAACAGAAAAGCCCGATATTCCCGATGTAAAGAACCTGTCTCAGCTCAAAAGGGCTATCAAGCCGGGCATGATGTTTAAGATCAGTGATCATCTCCGTCCTGAGTGCGTAGGAGAACGCAGAATCGTTACGGGTGTAAGCACCGTTGATTTTACTTCCCGAAAGCTCAATGAAAACGGAGAGCCTGCGGGCAAGGATATTCACATGGAATTTGACCGTGCAAAGAACTGGACTTTCGACGGCGGCGAGCTGACCTCTCGGCTCGACAACGGCGATATGCTCATGTCATTCCATTTTATTGACGGCTTGGAGCGTACCAAAGAGCCGGAGCGTGAGACTATTACAGCAGAGGCTGTCAGTGCTGATGAACCTGTTGCAGAAGAAAGCACCACGCCTGCACCAACTCCCGATAAGGGCGATAACTTCACGATCACCGATGATAACCTCGGTGACGGCGGTGCTAAGATGAAGTTCAGAGCCAATGTCGATGCGATCAGAACGCTGAAAACGCTTGAAGCGGAAAAGCGTCCTGCAACGGCTGAGGAAAAAGAAATCTTGTCGAAATATGTAGGCTGGGGTGCTTTGGCTAAGGCTTTTGATAAGAACGATGAGAAGTGGGCCGCAGAGTATAAGGAGCTTTCCGAGTTGCTGACTCCGCAGGAATATGCTCAGGCACGTTCAACGGTAAATGACGCTTTCTATACCTCTCCTACGGTTATTGACGGTATCTATGAAGCTCTTGGCAATTTCGGCTTTGACGGCGGCAACATATTAGAGCCAGCAATGGGTATTGGAAACTTTTTCGGACGTATGCCTGAAGTTATGCAAGCTAATTCTCAGCTCTACGGCGTAGAGATCGACTCGTTGTCGGGCAGAATCGCTCATGCACTCTATCCCGATGCAGATATTTCGATTCAGGGCTTTGAAAAGAACCATTTTCAAAATGGCAGCTTTGATGTGGCTGTCGGTAATGTTCCGTTCGGTGAGCTTGGTTTCCGTGATACCGTCCATGATACCACGAAACTGCATGACTATTTCTTTGCAGAAGCTCTCTCAAAGCTCAAAGACGGCGGTATCATGGCATTTGTGACCTCAGCAGGCACACTTGACAAGCGTGACGAGACTACAAGGCAAATGTTGGCTGACAAGGCTGACTTCATCGGTGCGATCAGACTTCCGGGCGGTAAGAATGGTGCTTTCAAGGATAATGCAGGCACGGAAGTCACTACGGATATTATCTTCCTGAAAAAGCATGAAGGCAAGTCACTTGCCGAATTGTCCGATATTCCCGATTGGGTACATATCGGTGAAACGGCTGACGGTCTGCCAATCAACAAATATTTTGAACAGCACCCTGATATGGTGCTTGGCACTGTGGTCGAAGGCAACAAGCTCTACGGTTCAGGCACTATGGTGGTGGCTGAGGACGGCTTTGACTTGAAATCGGCACTCCATGAAGCAGTCGGCAAACTCTCGGCGGAGATCAGTCATGAGCGTGGCAGAGATGTGTATGCAAAGACCGCTGACGGCATTCAGGTGCAGATCCCGTCTAATCTGCGTAATTACAGCTTTTTCATGTCTGACGATCACGTTTTCTTCAAGAAAAATAACGCTGCCTGCGAGTTCCGCTTCGATAGGGGAACAGCACAGCACAAGCGTTTCAAGGCATTTATTGAGCTTCGTGACCTCACCCGTGAGCTGATCGAAGCAATGGAACTTGACAAGCCGGACAGCGTTATCAAGGATTTGCAGACGAAACTGAATGTGGCGTATGATGATTTCTACAAGAAGTTCGGGCTTATCCACTCTCAGACCAACAAGCGTTATTTTGCGGAAGATGTGTCCTACAATCTTGTGGCAGGACTGGAAAAGAGCTATGATAAGACTAAGCTCCTTGAAAAGTCCGATATTTTCACAAAGCGGACTATCGTGCCGCCGAATGCTGTGGAACACGTTGATACAGCACTTGAAGCACTCACGCTCTCCATTGCGGAGAAAGCACGGGTTGACTTTGAGTACATGAGTGGACTGACAGGTATGACCGAGGACGAGTTGAAGCACGACCTGACGAGCGAGATCTTCAAGATTCCCCATACGGAGAACGAGTATCAGACGGCTTCGGAGTACCTTTCGGGCGATATTCGCAAGAAACTCCGTGAAGCTGAGGAAATCGCTGAGTATGATCCCGATTTCAATATCAATGTATCGGCGCTGAAACAGGCTATGCCTGAACCGCTGAAAGCCGGAGATATTGACATTAAGCTCGGTGCTGCTTGGCTTGATCCGAAATACTATGAGCAGTTCATGTATGAGCTGTTGCAGACTCCGGCATATCAGCGGAGTGACAGTCCGTCTGCCCGTTGGAACAAGTCTGCTATCGTCGGTGTTGAGTATTCCGTTCACGCTAACTCTTTCCATGTAAGCAACAAATCTTCCGACAGGTCGGTGCTTGCGACTCAGAAGTACGGCTCTCATAAGATGAACGCCTACGATATTTTTGAGCATTTGCTGAATCTGCAAGAGCCGAAGGTCTACAAGACGATCGAAGTGCCGGACGGCTTGGGCGATACAAAGGAAAAGCGTGTGGTGGATATTGACGCTACCCGTGTGATACAGCGTAAGGCTGACGATATTCGCAAGGCTTTCAAGGCGTGGATCTTCAAAGATCCTGCCCGCCGTGAATCTATCGTGGAGCGTTACAATGAGCTGTTCAACAGTATCCGTCCCCGTGAGTTTGACGGCTCGGCTCTTTCTTTCCCGATGATGACTGCGGACATTCATTTGCACGATCATCAGAAAAATGCTATCGCACACGCTATGTTCGGCGGTAATACGCTGTTTGCACACTGCGTTGGCGCAGGCAAAACTTTTGAAATGATCGCTACTGCTATGGAAAGCAAGCGTTTGGGACTTTGTACCAAGAGCCTTTTTGCCGTTCCGAATCATCTGACGGAGCAGATCGGTGACGATTTTCAGAAGCTCTATCCGGGCGCTAACATTCTTGTTGCGACCAAAAAGGACTTCAAGAAAGAGAACCGACAGCAGTTATTCGCTAAGATTGCCACTGGCAACTATGATGCGGTTATTATCGGTCACTCTCAGCTCGGCAAGATTCCTGTTTCTAAGGAGAGACAGGTCATGACCATTCAGACGCAGATTGACGATATTCTGCAAGGCATTGAGGAACTGAAAAAGAGCGAAGGTTCTAAGTTCCAGATCAAGGCTATGGAGCGTACCCGTAAGAGCTTGCAGAAGCAGCTTGATAAGCTCGAAAAGGCTAATCAGGACGATACGCTGACATTTGAACAGCTCGGAATCGACCGTCTGTTCATTGACGAAGCCCATGAGTTCAAAAACCTCTTTGTCGCCACAAAATTGCAGAATGTAGCCGGAATTTCCAATTCTGCTTCGCAAAAAGCACTTGATTTGTTCCTCAAATGCCGTTATCTCGATGAAAAGACTGGCGGCAAAGGCGTGGTTTTTGCCACTGGAACGCCTCTCAGTAACAGCATTACAGAGCTTCACACCATGATGCGGTATTTGGAGTATGACTTCCTGAACAATCACGGATTACAGCACTTTGACAACTGGGTAGCAGTCTTTGGAGACCAGAAAACCGATTGGGAGTTAAAGCCTGCGGGCAATGGTTTCAAGGAGCGTACCCGTATCGCCAATTATACAGGTCTGCCCGAACTGATGAGTATGTTTAAGCAGGTCGCTGACATTCGTACTGCGGATACGCTGCAACTTGATGTGCCTGACTGTGAATATCAGGTGGTTCAAGTCGAAGCCACTCCGTTCCAGCAGAAGCTTGTTCAAGAGCTTGCCGACAGAGCTGATGCTATCAATGCAGGCAATGTTGATCCCACGATCGACAATATGCTCAAGATCACGTCGGACGGTAGGAAGCTTGGTCTTGATCCTCGTCTGATTGATCCGTCATTTGAAGATAACCCCGAAACAAAGCTCAACCGCTGTGTTGAGAATGTAGCCCGTATCCACGCTGAAACGGCTGAGGACAAGCTTACGCAGATCATCTTCTGTGATTTGGGCGTTCCGCATAAGGCAGCAGGAGAAGCAGAGGTCGAGAGCGAAGATGCCGACGATGCTAAAGATAAGAAATCTATTGCTGAGGTTGAATCATTGGAGGAAGAATGCGATTTTTGTGTTTATGACGATATTCGTGACAAGCTAATCGCAAGGGGTATCACTGCGGAGGAAATTGCATACATTCACGATGCGAAAACTGAACAGCAGAAATCCAATCTTTTTGATAAAGTCCGTAATGGTGAGATTCGTGTTCTGCTCGGTTCTACGGCAAAAATGGGTACGGGTACGAATGTCCAGAAGAAGCTGATCGCAGTCCATGACCTCGATATTCCATGGAGACCGGCTGACCTTGAACAGCGCGCCGGAAGAATTATCCGTCAAGGCAATGAAAACAAACAGGTGCAGATCTTCCGCTATGTTACCAAAGGCACATTCGACGCTTATTCCTATCAGACTTTGGAGAACAAGCAGAAATTTATCTCTCAGATCATGACGAGCAAAACTCCTGCGAGAAAGTGCGAAGATGTGGACCAGCAGGCACTCACTTATTCCGAGATCAAGGCACTCTGTACGGGCGATGAGCGTATCAAAGAAAAGCTGATGCTTGAAAACGATGTAAAGGAGCTGAGGGTACTCGCAGCGGAACACCGCAACACGGTATTTGAAATGGAGGATAGAATCGCCAAGTTCCCTGAACAGGAACAGCGACTTACTGCTATCCTCGACGATCTTCATACTGACCGTGAAGCACTCCGCAAGCTCCCGATTAATCCTGAGCGAAAACTGCCCGTATTCAAGATCACCGTCGGTGAGACAGAATACAGCGACAGAAAAGAAGCGTCTAAGGCTCTTGAAGATGCTGTACTGGCTATAAAGTATGCCGATACGCCTGTTAAGGTAGGTTCGTTCCAGGGTTTTGACCTGACTGTTACGGTCAACAGTAACATGATGGGCGGCGGTATGTTGGCTTGCCTGAAAGGATCAGCTTCGCATACTACAAAGCTGATCGAGAGCTTTGCCCATAATCTGAACCGCCTTGAAGCTGCACTATACAACATTGACGGCAGAATTGAGCGTACTCAGACTGACCTTGCAAAACTCAGGTTTGACCATGAAGAAGCTCAAAAGATCGTAGCAGAGCCGTTTCCTCAGCAGGAGGAGCTTGACAGCAAAGAGGAAAGGTTGAAAGTCCTGACCGATGAATTGAATCAGGCGGCTATTGAAGCCAAGAAGAACACTCCAAAGCGTGAAAAAACCTGTTACTTTGAGAGGGCTAAGATGAAGCGTGATGCGGCTCGACTTGCTAAAAAGCCGAGAACTGCGAAGGATAAGGCTAAGAGTAAGGATAAGAAGCAAGGAATTGAATAATCAACTTTGAACCCAGTGGATTCAAAGTTAAAAGCGGAAACTTCATAACGGGTTTCCGCTTTTTGTTTACTATATATGAGGATTATGTTCCATAGCGACTTTTTTCTAAATATAGGCTATAAGCTATTTAACGATAGCCTTTTTATCATTCGAACAAAGTTCCGAAATTCTTTGATTTTTCTGTAGACTAATCGTAGAAGGACAACGCCTAATGTCGAATGAAAGGCTTTGAAACAATTGCCGATTTTTATAAAGTCATAGCGATTTGGATAAGACTATGAAAATCGTTAATAAAGGAATCATCAACACCCCAGCTAATCCTTACGGCACTCTCGATTCGCTCAATATCTAATCCCATTGCAGTTAATACATGGCTTGGCTTATAGCTATGTGAGTTGCAGGCAGAACCATTTGAAATGCTACAATACTGTTTTGTCGCCAGCATAAGTGCTTCAGAATTTACTCCATTAAAGGAGATATTTATTGTATTAGGAATGCTATGCTCCACATCACCATTGATAACGTAATCTATGCCTGAAGAATCAAGCATCTCAATGATTTGCTTCTTGATCTGTTGATATTTCAATAGATTTGACTGATATTCAGATAATGCAATTTCACAAGCCTTGCCAAATCCAGCAACAAGAGCAGTTGGAATTGTTCCAGGTCTTATGCCGTGTTCCTGACTTCCACCATACATTATTGACTTAATAGGAGGAGATTTGAATTTTTTTTTGCGAAGAATTAAAGTACCTATGCCTTGCGGACCATACATTTTGTGAGCACTTGCTGAGAGAAATGAATATTTTACACTTTTGAGTTCATCAACAAGTTTTCCAAAACTCTGAGCAGCATCAACATGGAAAAACACATCTGTTTTATCAAGTGCTTCTCCAATAATATCAATAGGCTGAATAACACCCGTCTCATTGTTTGTGTGCATTACACTTACTAATAAGGTATCGTTACGCACATTACTAAGAACTTCATCGGGATTGATCCTGCCGTTTATATCAGGTTTAATATATGTTACTTCAAACCCCTTAGATTCAAGAACACTCAAAGGTTCAAGAACAGCCTTATGTTCAATTGCCGTTGTTATTATGTGTTTCTTTGAAAACTTCTCAGCATATTCTTGTAACCCAAGTATTGATATATTATCGCTTTCAGTTGCTCCGCTTGTAAAGAACACTTCATCTTTGTTTATATCAAGCAATTCAGCAATATTACCTCGTGATTCTTCGACTATTCGTCTTGCTGATTCACCAAATGCGTGTGTACGGCTATCTGCATTGCCATATTTGTTCTTAAAAGCATCAATCATAACATTCAACACTCTTGGATCAATCGGTGTTGACGCATTATAGTCAAGATAATTGCTCATGTTTACTCCTTCAACAAGGATTTATCAAGTAAATCCTTAATATCCCTAACGAATTTTGTGCCACTTAGATAACCGATGCCACGCTCCAAATGAAGCTTAAAATACTTTGCAATTGTGTCATTATCAGTACCGAGATCGTTCTCGATACACCATTCTTTGATAAGTGCTTCATATAGTTCATGATACTCGCCTGCAAATGTAAGCCAAGACATTTCAACATTGCTATCCGAATTGATTTCAATATCTGTTGGAATTGTCCCTTCTTTAAGCGAAAAGCAAAATGCCCAACGGCATAATACGTTCCAATTTTGAATTCCCGTTTTTCCTTTAAGTCTTGATAACTTATCTTTTGCAGCATTCGACAGCTTTATTTGTTTAATAATCATTCTGTTACCTCCGCAAAATAGCCAGATCTTATATGAGAACACTTCTTAGATTCATCATATACAAGAGTAAATTCATTACTTACAAACGGCTTTATGATCTCATAGTATTTGGCATCAATTTCAGAGTCGGTGGATAAGATAATGGTTTGCGAGCTTGCATTAGGAAAATAACGTTCTATCAGAGCTTTTCTATGAAGCGAATCTAATCTTGCAAGAGGGGTATCAATAATAACCGGGAGCATTTTATTAGAACACTCTGCTAATGCCCATAGCATCGCAATGACCATTAACTGTTTTTCTCCGGCAGAAAGACTACTCTTCATTACTTCATCACCATTTACGTCGATGTAATGATAATTCAGTGTTTCGGCATCCATTTCTATGCGATCTATAAGGTTCTTTTTCCCAAGAATCTTTTTGTAACAAGCTGTCATGGTTTCAGCTAGTCTGGAGATTTTTTCCTTCTGAAGTTCGATCTTGAATCTAAAAGCGATTTGCTGAGCTGCGAGTGCGTATCTTTGAATACGCTGAACATCATCGCCTCGCTCCATTGTAGCTATAACCTTTTCTACACAGCGATTAAACTCTGTTGTAGCTTTTTGGCATTCACCATTTGCCACAATTCTTTGTTTTTTCTTAGCCTCAATCTGTACCTCAATCTCCGTCCTCTGTGTTTGTAGCTCACATATTCGCTTGTAAATACGTGCAATAGCCTTTTCGTCAATGTCAACAGACAAGTAGTTATCAATCTCGTTAATACGCTTAATCAATTTTTGCTCATCAGATTTGCTATTAATGTATTCATTATGTGTGCGATTAAGCTGTGAATTCAAGAGCATCATCAGTTGAGCGTATGCATTCTCCGATAAATCAAAAATACACCTTGTTTCAGATTGTTCTGCTTGTTTCTTTATAAATTTTATAAACTTTTTTATATCCTTAGTTGATTCATTACTATTACCGGAATACATTTTGAACATCTGATCTATTTTTCTTACTGCAAGAGATATTGAGTTGTTTTCTCTTTCAACAGAGGCTTTTTGCAAAATTTCAGCCAACAAATCTTTTACCATCAATAAAGGTAGTTCACCTGCAGCAAAATCGTAATATTTTTCTTGAATTCTGCTAACATCTGAGTTTAATGCTATTCTCTCAGAATAAAGTTCTTGTGATTGGCTTGCAATTCGGCCGCCCTTAGCGTTAAACTCTTCGGTTTTTTTATCAAGTTTCTTATTGACACGGCTTAATTGTTTCTCTAACTCGGAGATTTCGTCATCAATCCGTTTAAGAGTATCTTCCTTTTCTTCCTTAATATGTCTCAAGTCTTCAACCTGAACGCCGTCATAATCCTCGGATTTTTCGTTATCCATTCTCTTTATAATTCGAGTAAGATCGTTTTCCAATAAATCAATAACATTTATTCCAAGAAGAGCCTTAATTGAATTCTTCATCTGAACGCTTGTTTCGCCTTCGGCTAACTCCGCTATTTTTTCTCCGTCAAAGAAATAGAAGTTGGCTAAGGCGCTTGGCAGAATACTTTCTACAAACATAGTCCAGTTGTGAGTTAAAAAAGAATCATCATTCCCATTTTTCTTTACAGATACTTTGTCTTTGACATATTTATTATTCAGATTCCAGCTTCGATTTACAGTATAACAATTAGTTTCATTATCTTCTTCTACTGAGAATTCAAGTTCAACAAAGCTCTCTAATGTTTCATCAGCAGTATTGGTGTGTGCTTTCAAATAATTACCATATGCACCATAAATGCTTTCTTGAACGGCAAAGGAGTTTTTTCCATAAAGTGCAAGCAGAATAGCTTCAAGAAATGTAGTTTTTCCTCGTCCATTCATTCCGCCAATCAGTACAACAGGCTTTTGACTATTAAACGTAAATGTGTTGTCAGAAGCATACACACCGAAATTATGCATTTTTAATGTATTAATAATCATGCTTCATTATCCTCAAATTCTTCTTCAGTCTCAGGCAAGATATTATCAGTATACTTAGCACCATGCTCTTTTTTGCGTTTGATTCTCTCAAAATAGTAGTTTGATGCATCATCTGCATCTCTGTAAAAATTCTTCTTTATGGTACGTTCAATCTGATCAAGTATCCCTTTACGGTTATTCATTAAGTTAGATTTACTTTCAATGTCGATAAGAGTATACATCATTTCAAAGAGCAATGTTTCATCATCATTGGCTTGAGGTTCACATATACGCCGTAATAAATCCCATTCTTTCTTTTTGAATGAAGTCGATGTATATACGCTTTTATCAGGGAAGGGTTTTCCCATAACTCTTTCATATATAACAGGTAAAGAATCGTCAAATTCGTGATTTTCCGCAACCCATATTTTTCGTATTTCAATCAACTCTGGAATTGTAATCAATTCCAAATAGTCAAAGCCTTCCGGACCATGTTCATTGATGTCTATTTGCATTTGAAGTAACTTTTCAAGCCACATTTCTCTTGTGGCTTTAGTATATGGACCGTAATTAAGCTTTCCATTGAATCCTTGTAAGTATCCACCCCTACGTCTGAAATCACGTCTTGATTTGTCAAGTGCCTCGTTGCCAATTTCGTTTCTAAACTCAAGAAGTGGAGTCATCCATTCTTTTTCAGAATCATTGGCTATCATTGCCTCCATAGATTTGTCCTGCTCTACCATCGTGCATACCCAGCATCCAAATCGGCTTTTTCCGCAGCTTGGTAATCCTTCTTTCACCATCAGAGGGCATTCACCGTCTGCGGTTGCACCACGGTACATAGTAAGTAAATCGTTATTATTATATCCCCAGGGGTTTTTGTATTGCATTAGAAAAAGCCAAACATCATTATCGTTCCAATCCTCTAAAGGAGAGAAAACCAATTCATTAGCAAGAGTTGGATTGGGACTCAATAATTCACGAACACGAAGTTTTTCGTAGTGAGCCATCGTTTTAGCTCTGTTCGCACTTTCTGCTTTACGAGTACCTAATACAAGTATAATTTCACCATGTTCAGCAATACAGCTTTTGATAAAATCATTTACAGGACGTATTTTCAATCTATCCGTACACCAGCGGAAACGCTTTCTTGGAAATGGATACCCTCTGCCTATTAGGTTCACCCAAAATGTGTTGTCGGTTTTGGGAGTTAATCTATGAGTAACAAAGGGCAGCTTTTGTTCATCAGCAGCCTGATCCATACGTTTTAGTGAATCCTGTGCCCATTTAGCAACTACCGGAGATTCAACCATAGTATCCGTATTGATAATATGAATAGTCTTGTGCCTTTGTTCTTCCGGCAATTCCTTTATTGAAAGCCAAACTAATTGCAAGGCAGCAGTGCTGTCTTTACCACCAGAATAGCCGATAACCCACGGAATTTCATCCGCAAGATAGAGATTTTGAACTGTCCCTTGCATTTTGGCTACTAATTCTTTTGTGATTGTTGTTTCACCCATATTGATAAGCTCCTATATTAACAACGAGGTAACTTCATAATCTCGTCGATTGTATTATTATTTGGTAGCGATCTTACATATTTTTGTCCATTCATCGAACAAACTGGAATAAGATAAGACATACTGTTGTTTACAAATATTCGCTTATGCGAATCTTCCATTAACAGATCATACAATTTCTCAGTTTTGTATTCCTCTATACGTCCTAAGTCATTCTCGATATAGAGACTTACTATATCTTTGGGACTATTGGAGTTCGGAGTTTCTGCTTTCATCATGATTTTTATCGCACGCATAACAACCTCCTACTCACAATAAAGCAAACGTATATTCTATCTTTTTAATGATTTCTCACTTTTTTTCTCGGCATCAGTTAATGGTATACCCAGCAATTCCTTAATTCTATTCGCAATTAGTATAACCGCCTTTTCGCCCGTATTAACTTTTCCATTATCCCGAACCGCTCGTCCATTCCAATCTGCTCGATTGTCTCTTGACCAGTCAATCTTTCTTAATGCTATCAATTGTGAGGGCATATCAATTTCTCGGTGCAAATAGTAATAGTTACCGATTCGTCCTAATGCAAGTAGTGTTATATTCAAGCAGAGAATATAGCTTCTTTTCAAATCAGCTTTCGATAGTTTCTTATCAAGTAATTCCTGCCACTCAATTATATTATTTACTACGTTCGTCCAAAAATCCACCAAAAATTCCTTGTCACCATCTTGTATGCTTCCATGCAAGATATTCTTGTTCGCCTTATAAATATTTGTTAATGTAAATATTTTTGAGGAGTTTTTCCCAAGATTATCCTTTTCCTTATCAGTATACTTTTGAAAAAACGGGATTTCTGCTATTACTTGCTTGGTGATAACTGCAAATTCATCTCTGGAGTCATAGAGAGTAGAAAGAGAATTTGATGTGCGAACAGCGTGTTTGTTAAGATCTGTAAACATCTGCTGACTTCGTTCCAAACCCTTGTCCTCAAAGAAAACTACTGAGATTGTCTCGTCGCCAAGAGAAGGATCATCTTTTAGAGCTTCCTCTATAGCTGCTTTTCTATGCTGTCCATCGTTAATTAAGAATGTGTTTTCCATGTCTATTTCCAGAATACCAATATTTTCTCCCTCTTTAAATGGAATAAATGAAAACGCCCCATCAATAGATGCTGACAAGGCAGAAAACACATAATTATTTCGATTGTTCAGGATATAGTTCTTTATGGTTGGAATTCTTGATTCATTTAATCGGCGCTGTGCACGATATTCAGGGCTTACATACTCTGTATCAGTTACAAATAGCTTTGATAAAAACTTTAATGGAACCATTACTACATAGTATTCTCTGCCAGCTTGAATACCTTTAACAGCAGGAAATTTATATGAGAAGTTCACGATGATTCCCCCAAATAAAAAAGTATACTTAAGTATATCTACACATATACTTAAGTATACTATGAAATTTTGAAAAAGTCAAGTGGTTATTAGAAAAATAGTGTCATTGTGCCCCGTTTTCTTCGAGGATTTCCCAAAACGCTCGGTCTTTTATATATAAGGGAGTATTAGAATCACCAAGTTTTACAAAACTATGATGTTTGGAGAGCTTCTTTATAGAAGAGAAAAGTTCGTCTTCGGCAACTTTGTTATCTGTGTTGAATAAGTTTCTGACATCCTTTGGAGAAAGGTCATCAACTTTGTGAACAATCCAAGAGAGAATGTACTTGGAGAAGTCATCCTGCTGCGTATCAAAATGCTTAAGGAACTGCGTTGATAGTATAGTACCCACACCAAACTCACGTCCCTCTTTAAGAATCTTTCTTATTGAGGAGAAGCCGAGCTTGAGGAAATTATCAGCCTCATCCACAAGAATGAATTTTCTGAGCTGACGGAGTTTTCCATCAATCATACTATGACCATTTACTTGCATTTGAGAGTAGAACAGGTCAAGAGTGATTGCAACCACAAGGTTTTGAATAGAGGAGTCATATCCTTGCAAGTTTATGACAGTAACACCGTTGATCAGATCGTATAGCGGCATCGTTTTGTTAGGATCGGTTTCAAATATCTCAAAATCAATTAATTCTGATAATGCAGAATACAAACTGTCTTCCTTGAAAGCCTCACTCGTTTGAAATGCATTAAATACGTCCGTTAGTACGGGCGGTGTCTTAGTCCATGTTGAACGATCAGCTTTGTCGATTCCTCTCAAAGCATAAGCTTGCATTATACTGTCACGCAATGTTGCTCTTTGCTTTTCTCCTAAGTTATACGCTGTTGCCAACGTCTCTCTGAATGTGCTTGCAATATGCATTGGTAACATCGGCTTAGATTCAGGTGCGACGGTAATCGAGAACGGATTAAACGGGAGGTGGTAAAGGTCATAGACTTTCGCACCGACTGCGTCAATAAAGTCCTGCTTATTCTTGTTATAATCTCCTTTGTAATCAAAGATGAGTATGCCGAGAGGTTCGCTACCAGGGTTATTATTCTGTTCTTGGATCAACTGGAGTATAATTGACTTAGTGAACTGCGTTTTACCCGTTCCCATTGTGCCGATTATTCCGGTGTTGGGGTGCATAACCTTTTCAGTATCGTTAGGATACCAATAGATTGGCTTACCGTCATTAATGCTATGACCAAACAGAATCTTCATTCCATCCTTTGATTTTTCTGCGATAGTTGGAGCAACTTTTTGCTCTGTACTCTCTTGTACAGCTTCATCAGAACTCTGAGCAGCATCACCTACGGCTGGCTGTCCATTTGAAGATATTTTACCTTCATCAAACTGACTTGCATCTTCAGGCTTCTTAGCTTCGGGAATAGTATTCTGTGTCGTGAATAAATGTCCGGCAATATCCTGCATATTTTGTAATGTTGTAATAATGTCATCAACAGACTTAGTCAGATAATTGATGCCATCATCTTTAAGGAATTTGATAACAGTTACATCGCTTTTTGTTACTTCACGCATAAATGCGCCTTCTTTGAAGGAAATAACAATTCCATCGCCAATTTCGTCATGTAGGGAATTAGTAATAATAAAGTCATCATTAAGAAGTTTACCACGAACATCGGTATTTACAATCTTCTCCCAATCCTGACTACTCCAAACATTATATAGGTTTAATTTCTCTGCACTTATTACAGCTAACTGTGCAATAAAGTTTCTGTAGAATCTGTACTGCAAAGAATTTTCACTATCAGGGCTGGTAAGTTTCGTATCAAAAATCTCTTTAGTACGCTTGATCTGCTCAGTTGCCTTAGCAATCTCATCAGCGTTTTTGTATCCGATTTTGACTTCAAGAGGATAAATGTGAACGTACACCTTTTCTTCTCTGACTTCTACGCCGAACAGCAGCAAATCATCACTCGTAGCTCCAGAATTGTAGCCGAGATTTTTAGCTGAAAACAAACCTCCATTTTGTGACAGCCCAACTGCACCTGAAACACGAAGTATTTCCTCTAATGCAATCGGAATCCAAATGATGTTATCACTATAAAAGAACGCAAGAGCGAGTTTTATTGCAGACTGAATACTTATCTTTTCCTTGCGGAAATTATCAGACGAAGAAATGAGCTTTAACAGCCAATCTCCATTGACTGCGTTAAACATATCTATCATGGAACGGATATTACTCAAATCACCAGCAGGAAGCGAGTTTTCGATGAGGTATTCCCTCAAAATATTAGCATACTGCTCTGTCTTTCTTGTGACAGTAATAGCATCGTATCCGCTTGAGGTAGTATGCTGATCACTATAATGAATGATCATTATATCTTTATCAGCGTTTTTGAAGAAATTGAGATCTACTTTTGGATCAATAAACACAACCCAATTAGAAGAATCATATGTTTTTTCGATTGTTTCAGTTTCTTTCTCATCAATAAATGTACAGAGAACATTATTAGGAATATACGGATTACTCTGCCCAAAAACATACATAGCCGAATTGTACATATTTGAAAGACGAATTAAGTCCGTTTCGTCTTCAGTATTAAACTTTGATCCGTATCCAGTTCGATAGGAATGGCTTTGTCCATAATATGTTGACGAGACACCAGATACTAAGCCTTGCAGCATAGTACCTGAGCGAATATCGTTATGATTTGAGAAGCCTTCATTTGTTTTTTGATCCATCTCAATAAATGCAAGGTGACAATAGTCGTACTCCGCATCAGACAGATCTTTACTGTAAAACTTGATTTTAGATACGAGACAATTTACCAATTCACTTATGGTAAGGCGGTTCTTATCGTATCTAAGCTCTAACTTATCAATAAACTTCCTTAGTAAATGCTTGTGAGCAAGGCATTCAAATACACTATGAACCCTTTTATCGTTATAAACATTCACAATGATCGTCAGCATAGAATCAGGCGATTTTTCATCACCATACTGATTAAGGAAATAAAGGATTATACCCTTGAAAAGATTGTGGCAATCGCCCATATTTACAGCATTAATAATGATTTTGTTGTTACCAACAGAATCGAATAAATAGCCAAAGTGGTTATAGAACTCCGTGATTTTCTCCTTAACAATTACAGACACGAAATCTCTTGAACCGTTGTTTTTCTTGGCATTGGCTTTATAATAATATGTCCATTGAGGAGAATGCTTTTGATCCAGTATACGATACAGTTCACCATCATCGTCACGCACCATGGGCAAAAGATTATCAGCGCAAAGCTTTTTGAGAATATCATCTCTGATCTCGATAGTCATATCATTTGCTGCTTTTGCTAATGCAATTTGATAAGCGACGTTAATAGGATGAAATGGTGAATAAGCAATGATATTCTTCTCAGGATACCGCACAACACCGATCCGAAGAATATCTTGCTGAGATTTAGTAAGTGGCTTGTTTTCTTCAAATCCCGACAACGCAGAAATAACTGCACTTAGATAGTTGGAAGCCAATTTAGTGAATTCATCATCATAATAGACTAAACTCGGCAGCGTGTCATTTGCAACACAATAGTCAAGAAGCGTATTGTATGCGCTCTTGATTTCTTCGCTTACATCTAATTCCGTTACGTCAATCGTTTCAAAGCTGTAAAACGTGCAGGATAGAATGTGATTCTTAATAATTAGTTCTTCAAGCATAAGATTGTCTTTGAGTTCACCTTGAGTATTGTACTCCTTAGTGCCTAATCTCAGCTTATTATTTCCCCAATAATTAAATTTCTGCTTTGAATGGAGCTTTTTTTGCTCTATACGAATACCAGAGCAGGGGGTGTTCTGCGGTCTCTCAGAGACAAACTGGATGCTCAGTACATCATCATTTATAGTCAAAGATGCATTGGCAATGTTCTCATCATTAAACGAAGTATCATCAACGACAATATTAATGTGCTTCGATTCATCATAATTTAACTCAAGTTCATTTTGAAGGTGGATAATAGAACCGAACTCAGCACTTGGATTGAATCTGATCTCCTCAGAAGTACAGTTTATAATAAGGCTTTTAGGTTGCTTCTTTTTGGGCTTGGCTTCAATCAAATAAAGTGTAGAAACATCTTTAAACCATGAAGCGTCACAATCAATTATACAATAACTGAACTTGAAATTGCTGTTGTTTCTTTCTGTGCATTTCAGGTCAACTCTATTTATAGAGATACCCTTATGGTGCTGAGTTATTATGAGCTTTTTTCCGGTAGTGTTAGAAGTTGCATTTTGCGAGTCTAATGAAGTATGTGTATTTACTTTGATAGTATCCGAAAACTCTACGATGATTTCAAACTCAGAGTAAGCTGCCTTATTGAAAATAAGAATGTGAAGATTATTAGCCTTAGCTCCCTTTTCGGCTTCGTGCTTTACAAAATAGTGAACATTCTCTTTCAGGGGAGAACCATCTGCATTCACATAGATTTTACCAATGATAAGAGGCTTTTCTCCCTTTTCTTTTTTTCTTTGAGATTTCTTTACTTCTTCGTATGTTATTCCGTCAGACCAACACTCCTGTTTGGAATGATTATCAATAATGTGTTTAATAAAATCCTCACTGAAATCTTTAGCAAGATCATGTTCAGGATCACCAAAACGAACAACGTCATCTATCTGCTTATATAGCTTTGAATTATCTCCTATACGATTGTCAATATCTTTTTCATCATTGAATAATAAAGAGTGCAAATCTCCGTCGTAGAAAAGCTGGAAGCTCTGAAAATCGGAGATGTTTATCTTTTCATTAGCGATTGCTTTAATTATATCTGAATAATCAGTTATGGAATACGAGTCCATATATCTAGCATTATTCATTGATTCGAGATCATGCAAAAGAATATGCTTAGATGCTGTATCCAAACTGGAACTTTCGATCTTTTCTTTAATATCTGAAACCAACTGTGTGCGACAAAACGGCAATCCTTCCTTCGACAGACTTTCCGTACCACGAGAGATACTGTCAATAGAATTGCAAGCCACAATTAGCATAGCCCAATTAGCCTTAATAGTATTTCTCAGTCGTGTCATATAGGCTTGCGTAATATTAAGCTCCGGTACAACAAAAACGCAAACATTTCCTTTTGTGGTCAAACCGAGTGTATCATATTTATCATCGTCAATGATACTGTATTCTCTCTTTATATCAGCTTTAATTTGCAGTAAGTTATCTAATGCCTCATAAAAGCTGTGCACTTCATTTTCATCATTGAAATTCAGAATGTATTTTTCGCCTTCTTGTATTAAAGTTGACTGAAAGAAGTCTACCGTTCTCTGAGCCAAATAGTTATAAAATTCCTTTGACATACTGTGCATCCCCACTATCGCTTTTCTTCTCGATCAAATTGAGCTTTTCATAAAACTCAACAATACTTTCTTGTGACTGATTATCTAAGTAAATTCCTCGTTTTCTAAACTCGTCGAACAATTCATTCAAACGCACTTGCTTTTTGTCGCCAATAGAGACTTTTGTCATTAAAACGAGCAGTTCTTCGGATACAACAAGCATATTGCCACAACGTCCAAATCGTTTAAGAAAGTTGTTTTTGCAAAAAGAGGAAAAACTTCGCTTATAGGCATCATTAGCCGCTTTGCGTTTTGGACTTTCAAATTGCAACAGTATATCCTCAAAAAAGCCTCTTATCAAGCTGTCAATGTTGCCTTTTTCATAATTGTTCTCTCGAAAAGTAAAGACGTCCTGTTCTATATACTCTGTAGTATATTGCCTTTTAATTTTTTCTACCTGAGAAAAAATCATACCCTTTTCTTCATCAGATGAATGGTTGTATTCTTCCAATAGTTCATGATATGAATATCTTTTGCTTTCTTTTGTTTGATTTATCATCTCAAGTAAGACCGCATGAGAAAACATGGTATTTAGTTTGGAATCAATTACACGCCATCCACGGTTAAAGCATTCCCTTGACATAGACGTTTTTTCCCATTCAGCACAAAAGAAAACCGGGGTAATACCAGGCTTTTCATTACAAAACTTGTTAAGATACATTATAACTTGGCTTGTATAGAAAAAGTAGTAGTATGAAATGAGGGCAATAATGTCGTTATAATCTGCATTTTTATCTTTGATGAGAAATACCAAATCTTTTGTAAAGTTAGCTTTTATCTCCGGAATCAAGGTTATATAGTTCACCTTGTTATCCATCGGTTCGAGTTTTGGCAAAAAATCCTCAACCAAAGTATCTAAAAGATTATTCTTTGTCTGACTTTCTTTTAATGCTTGTTTAATTTCTTGTGAATCGCAAATTGCTCTGACTAAGTATTCTGAGATTTTTTGATCATTCTTTGAGCTTGTCGTGTACATAAACATATTAAAGCCCGTGCATCTGAGTGTATGTTCATCTAAGAAATACAAGTCTTTAACGATTGTTTTTAATGCTACTTTATCTTGAGACGTACAATCAACTTCTTCGCAGATTTTGGATATAATGTCATCTCTATTGATTTCTTTAGGTGCTTTTAGCGAATAAACCATTCTCAGGAATGCACCAAGAATATTATCAAATGAATCCACAATTTTATCCTGAGTAGAAGCGGTAAAGGGGAACATATTAAAGAGTTTGTTAGTCTTATGCAAAAATTGATTATTTTTGCCAGAGAGAAAATTATCATTAAAAACTTGCTGATCAATGCGGTACATTTATTTCACCTCGCTAAAAGTATATCCAAATCCGCCTTTGCTAAGGGTAAACTGCTTATCCTCATCTCGGATATAGCTTTTGATCAAAATTTCTTCATCAAAGCCGCTAAATTCAGCCAAACGATTAATAAAAGTCAGGAAACCGATATAGCGATTGTTATCCTTTGCAGATGGACGATACCCACTCTCTACAAGTTTTAGCATCTTGTATAGATCGTAGTCGATAGAAATCGTTGCCGATTTTTCTTTCTCTTTCTTTTTTGTAAATACCAAATTAATGTAGGAAGGGAATTTATCAAACTGTTCATCAGAAAGAACGCTTTTGAAATCGCTTAAATCAGGCTCAAGGTCAAGCTCAGTTGATACAATATACCCCTCAACATCACTTCTAAGGTTTATGCATTTGCTACCGTAGGAGCCGCCATTCCATTCGTATATACATTTTTCTACGGTCTTATATATTTTATGAAGTTTCTTTTTATCTTGCCGGATCGAATAGTACAGATCGGCTATGAATTCATTGAATTCTTCATTTACAATCGAAAAATCTGATTGTTTGGGTATGATTTTACATAACCTCGTAAATAATGCGAACAGTATTTTCTTTAGTTCTTTACTTTTAGAAGCCGAACCTTCACATAATGCATTTATATCAAAACTAAATATCTGATCTGAAATCGGGTTGCCATCAATATAGAACTCAAACATTTCAGTCAGCTTATCAGTAGTGTTAAATCTGGTTGTTATTCTATCAAATAGTTCAGTTCTTTGATTGATGAAATCATACTTAGTTAAGTGTGACAATATCATTGATGTCTCATCATGTTCATACATAAGGCTTGGCAAACAATATTTGATGAACTGCTCAAGTCTATTTTTCGACTTTGATAACTTGGCTTTATTAAAATCCGGATGAACAATTATGTCATAGAAAAAGTCAAGCAGTTCTCTTGTTGAAAGAATTACTTTATCCTTAACTATCGTTTCAATCAAAATATTGATAAGTCCGCTGACAACCTTTTTATTTTGCAGCATTTCAAAGTTTGCTTTTACTGGACAATGATCAACGGAGCATTCACTACATCTTTTATAGCTTTGATAAAAAGGGTTATCCTCACTATCACAAACGATTCGCTCTATAACTTCCTCTATGTAGGGAGAATCAATTGTTCCGTTATTAAGTCTAAAAATATGATAGTCTCCAAAGTTAATATGAAAAAAGCAACTATTCTGTTCTGGATTTTCCACAACAATATTATCGATTAAAATATTATTTCTGTTGACATACTCAGCAAGTTTAGAGAATTCTCGTCCTTTTCCTTTTTCTGAATCAATAAAATTAGACAAGACGCCGAGATTGATAGCGACAATGATTTTATCATCAGAATCGTTGGATATGCAATCATCGCAAAAGTTGTGTAATACCATAGCCAATTCTTCTTTTTCATCTCGATTAGGAGATCGACTCTCAGTTGCATCATTGTGAATAATAAAACCATCAAGCAGATCGCTGCGTGTGTGCTTGAGATAGGAAATTACATGAGACTTTCCATCTCCTACGTTACCGCATACCAAGATCAAACTCTTGCCGATGCTTTCTTTAGCCTGTTCTATTTTTTTGATAAGATCATCCTCTAAAGAGCGATGAATGTGCATATACATCTTAAACGGAGAAAACTCTTCATCGTTATCAACCGCTTCAGATGATGATTTTTTCAGCCTCTTTAGTTCATCCACCAAAGGGCAAACATCAGTCGATAAGAATGATTCATTATTCTCAAACATATTTGGACTCTCCTTTATAATATGGTGGTAAAAACATAATGCAAAGGCACTATTTTTGACAATAACTACTTAAAAAGCTAAATAGCATCCGCATTTTCACATTTTGTGTGCAAATTATTATGCATTATATTACATTATAACACATTTTGATACAAAAAGCAATCCTTTCGAACGAGCTTTTTGTCTTTTTTCTACAATAGACTAAACTACAACAAAATGTTATTCCAAGCTTCAATAAGCAGTTTTCTTGCTTCATCATGTAACATAACCATCACCTCTTAACTCTATTATAAACCTGTTGTCAAGAGTATGCGATATTTTTTGGGAGTGCTATAAAGGCACAATTATATCGTTTTTTATTAATTGGCCAGCTTGACCGTTCGAATGGCTGTACGTAAGTCTCGTTCTCTGCTAGATCATAGCCGAGCGACTGAGCAAACGTAATCGCCAATCGAAGGGAATGTGATTTCAGCGTTCAGATCACTGAGATACTCGCTATAAGATTCTGTGGTCGGAAATATGCTTGTATCTGAACCCACAAATGCCGCATAACACCAGAAAATCGTGTTTTCGATATAGCTTCGTATCTCTACTTCTTCCCATGAGATGATTTTATAGCCACGTTTCGCATATACCTTGAACATTGTATCAGGTGTCATAAGTGCGATGTGTGCCTTTGGTATAATATTTCTTATTAAGCTTTTCAGCGTGTCTTGTATACCATTCAGTTATATTACTCATCTTTGTTATTCCATAAATAGATTGCAATAAACCCTTTAATCAAGCTATCAACAGCGTTTTCCAACAAATATCATTATATCATAAAAGATTTTATACTTTAATATATAGGACGAAAAAGTTACTTGATTAGCATCAACTTTGACCCCACTGGATTCAAAATTCCTCATAAAACGTAAAGGACGGCACAACAACCGTCCTTTACGTTATTTCTGTATCTCAATAATAAACTTACCCTCGGAGTTCAGCTTGAGCCGCAATGTCTTGACGTACCGATTACAGAAGTTCTCCATTTCCTTCTTGGTAGCGGTAACTCTTGTGGCTTCATAGATTTTCTGCGTGAGTTCCAGAGGGTTTTCCCCATAGAGGGTGGGCAAATGCTTTTCAAGCTCTGCAAACAGGACGGCTCGCTTCATATCCTCGGTGGCAGCGGAGCAGAAATCGTCAATGGCACAATAGTAGATACCGTGCTGTGCGAGGGCGTTTTTGATTGACGTTCCGCACTTCTCATATTCGTACATGACAAGGAAGTGAGCTTTCGGCAGGCTCTCAATGAGTCCCCAAAAGTCGGAATCACTCGACACAATAATAAACGATGTGATCCCGTCACGGTAGAAATCCGTGACAACACTCGCTGTCATTCTTAAATCAACCAGGGACTTTCTGTCGGTCACACGGTCGATCTCGATATGTTCAACGGGTATCTGCGTGAATTTGGAGAGCCAGTCCCAGCCAGCGGTAGTGTTCGGATCGTCATAGAGCGTGATTTTCTCGATCTTGGCAAGTTCATCTTGATTTAAGCCTTTCAGAACACTATACAGCTTAAAGGGATTACTGTTCTCACAATCGACGGCAATTGCTGTTTTCTCAGAGCTGTCAATAAATTCATAAATATTATTTCGGGTTTCATCATCAGCGTCCTTATATTTCGTGTAGTCGGTGAAGCTGTCATTATGCTGACCGTAGATGATCTTCAGGAACTTCCGGTCGGAATAGACGATGCTCCCCACATCGGCAGGCTGCCAGTGAATATACATCTGAAACGGGTAATGTTCGATGTTCGCCATGTATTTGGTGAACTCCTGCTTCATGACACCGTTCTTGTTGTATTTCGGGACAAAGAACAAGTCTCGGATATACTCCCAATTCAGCCAGTCATAAAACAGACGGGAGCATTTATCAATGTTTTCATTGATGAGCCTTGTAAACTCCTGCATATACTTCTCGGAGCGTGAGTTTGCCTGAATAATGGTAAATCCCCATTTTTCAAGCTGTTTGATGTTTTCGTGGTCGTACCACTCGATGTTATGCAGGTTTTTAAGCTCAAACCGTATCAGATCATCAGTCTTTTTGAACTTCTGCATCAGCACGGTTCGCAGCTTACATAAATATCGTATAGCAGTAGCATCACGGTCGGCTTTGAGCTTGTCTATCAGCTCGGCACATTCCCCATAGCTTGCGGTGAGTGCCGACATTCGGACACCGATCATATAGGCGATCGTGGTAACTACCTCTTTGGTATCAACGGTCAAGGTTTAACCTCCTTTATCGCTTGTATTTTCAATATGTTTATCAATGACAGTCATTATTTCTTCAAGCCGACTTTCACCGATACCCTTAATGCGGCTCAGGTCGGCTCTCAGACTGTCATAATCAATGCTGTGCGTTTCTTTCTCGGCTTTCTCATAGCCCTGATTAAAGACATTTCTCACGAAATTCTCCATTTCAGCACGGTTCATTGATTTGATTTGCTTGTATAATGAACGGTTTACTAATTCTTTGTTTTCGTTATCCATTGCTCTCACCTCTGATCTGCTCTGTACGACTATTATAGCATAATCGGTGGTATATTGCAACGAAAAGGGGCGTGAAAAAAGGGCTTGCGTATTGACCTTTTCGGGGCGGTTTGGTATAATAAGTATAAGTGGGATGTAATACTACTTCCTCGCTTAAATCGGAATTTGGGAGTGAGAGTATGGAAGTTAAAAAAAGAAATATTGTTATTCTTTCTTTATCGCTTGTAATGATATGTACAGTTACGTTTTGTGCGAAATTCGTAAAATACATAGACATAACTGCACTTAAAGTTATTGTGCATATATTTCTCAACTTGTCTAATGGACTGATTGCATTGATTGCAATGAAATTAACAAATATGAAAATCAATATTGCACCAAAAAATAAACGTCAATATTTGATTGGTGCTGCGATAGCACTCGTTCTTAATGTTGTGATTGCCATTGTTCCTGCCTTTTGTGGCTTTTCGCTCATAGGAAATCATATGGATTTTTCGTGGACTGTTCTCACTTATGATTTTTTGTTTTATATGTTAATCATCGGGCCAGTGGAAGAATTTGTGTTTCGAGAATATTTACAAGATGCTTTCATGAATTTCTTTGAGAAGAACAAATGGCTTGCTGTTGTAATTGCATCTTTCTTGTTTGGACTTTGGCATATCATCAACGGAAGTATCATTCAAGTGATATTTACATTTGGCATAGGACTTGTATTTGGTTTTGCAAAATACAAAATTAAAGATTGCGGTTATATGGGTGTTGTTTTTGCACATGGATTATATGACTTCTTAAATACCGTTGTCAGAATGTTTATTGTTTGACAAATTCTGATTTATCTCAGTACCCGAATACACTCAAACACGGATAGACCGTCATAAACAGACGGCTATCCGTTTCTTATTATTCCGCAAAAATGCCCCTCACTCGTCATTGTCCTGCTCCTCAGTGCTTTCTTCACCCTCGCTTGTTTCAAGGGTGATCGTGTGGGTATAGATCATGTGATCATTCAGACAGTCCAGGGAGCAGTAGCTCTGATTGGTATCCTGATGCTTGTAATAACTCTTGCCTGCGGGAATTTCCTTGTAACAGTTCGCACAAAACATCATTCGTCCCTCCAAAGATAGATCATTGTATCGTATACGGCTCTCTGTGCCTGCATACGTAGCAGATTGCCGATTGAGCCAACCGCTTTGAGATTGCCCGATTCAACGGCAATTTGATAGTCACGGCTCGACTGCATAAGCAAGTCGGTCTGACGATTAACTGCGTCCGTGACCTTTGTGTCAAGCTCGTCAAGGTGCTTGTAGATCTCGCCCTTGTCCACGATCTCCTGCAAGAGGTCAGGCCGCTTATCTTCAATGTGATGCAGATAATACCTGATTTGATCGGTGTGGAACACATAACGCTCTGTTTTGCCCGTCTTAGGGCTGCGATGACGAACCGTCTGTGTATCGGTATCGACTTCCCATACGGGAGCATCGTTTACTTTTTGTTTGCTTTGAAAAATCATAAGATCACTTCCGCTTTCTTGTAAAGTAGTAAGCTGCACCGCCAACTCCTGCGAGAGCTGCCACTCCTGCGATGATTGCAAGGGGATTTACCCCAGAACCGTCAGAATCGCCCTCAGAAACGTCTGACGGACTAACAGTGGCATCGTTGCCCTCTGCGGAAGAACCGCCCTCAGAAGCCGTTTCCGTTCCGCCTGTGACCTCTCCGATCACTCTCGGACTATCAGCACCGTTATCGTTGATCTTGTAACCGCCTGCGATTTCGGATTCGTCTTCCTCTAAGGTGCTGAATGGTGGGAATGTGTCAACGGTATCACCATTCTTGTCTGTCATTTGCCACATACCGTTAAGCAGAGAAAAGCTGTAATGGTTGTCCTCGGTGTCGATCGTCCAGCCACCCTCATTATCGTCCTCAAAATCCCAATCTTCGATCAGACGACGGTAGTAGTCCTTGTATTCATATTGAAGCTCTCCGATTTCGGTCCAGTCATAATCTTCCGAACCATAGTTCTCGTCAAGCCACCTGTCAAGAAGATGATGCTTGTACGATGCTTCGGGAAAGTCAAGTCCATTATCGCCCTTGCCGTTCCACATATCCTCCCAAATCTCGGCTTCGATATCGTCACGGTCAAGGTTCTCGGCAGCATAGGCGGTCAAGCCGGAGCAGAGTGTAAGTGCGGTGCAGAATACCGTTGTAATGATCTTCTTCATATTATTCATCCTCCATATTCTTAAAGTAGAGTTCAAGTGCCTTTTCAATTGTTTCCGTGATCTCTTTCGGCTTCTCGCCGTTGCTGAAATACTTGGTATAAATGTCATGGCTGATCTTTACGCTTTTGGGCTTCACTTTCGGCTCGGTGTCCTCGCCATAAAGAATAGCGTGAACGGTATTACGATCGATGTTGCCCTCGCTGTCGGCAGAAGCACGTAGCATTTTGGCTGATTTCATGTCGATCTTGCAGTCCTCAGCACATTCAGCGACAACATCCTGCGTATCTTCCGAAAGGAAAGAAAGCTCCACACCCGCACGGATAGAAAGCTCTCCGCTGTCCACAAGGGCTTTCAGCTCATCAGTGAGCTTATTGATACGAATAAGCCTTACTACTGAGCCTTTGCTGACACCGTACTCATTTCCGATGCTCTCGCTCGTGTCTAACTTTGAACCCACTGGATTCAAAGTTGAGCTGTCGGGTTCGGCTGAGGGATTTTCAAGGCGTGCAAGCTCCCTGAGAATGTCATTTCGCTTGCCCTGAGAGAACATTTCGCTGTGTCTGAGTGCAACAGCGGCAGCCTGCTCCGAAATTTTGAGGTTTTCAAAGCCTCTCTGCATAACATTCGACTCAATGACATACATTTCTGCTTCGTCCTCGGTGAGTCCTGCCTTGATGATCGCCGGAACTGTCGGCAGTCCTGAGAGTTTTGAAGCATTCCAGCGGTTGTGACCGATAAGAATTTCGTATCCGTCTCCGTCCGGTTGAACGATGATAGGTGACAGCACACCATTCTCTTTGATGCTGGCTACCATATCTTCAAGTCTCTCACCGGAGTACAGCTCAAACTTGTGGTTGTGGTATGGGTGAAGCTTGTTGCAAGGAATCTGCTGAACAGCGGTCTGCTGTGGTGTAGAGAGCATAGCACTCAGGTCAAACTGCGGTGTATTCATTGTTTCATCTTCCTTTCCATGTCCGCAAGCTGTTTGTGAAGCTCATGGTTCTCTGCGTCAAGCTCTATGATACGGTTTTTCAGCTTTTTTGCCGTCACATCTGCACGGACGATCATATCTGCAAACCGCAGAAGCGTGTATCTGTATCTGCGTTGATTGTAATTGAAGGTGTAGCAGAGCTTTCCAGAGAGTCTGTCACGGCTCTCAGAAAGATTTGCGATTACTTCCTGTGAAGTTTCTGCTATGACTTTGCTGTGGTCTGAGCTGAAAAACTCGTCCAGCTCTCCGTCATCGTGAGGAGTGAAAAGCCACGGTGTCCTGTCGGTATCAAACGGCTTCATCATTCGTTCTCCTCGTCATCTTCATCGGTACAGCAGCTCAGTCCGTTCTGAAGCTGAATGAAGATGCAGGAGTATCGGTCATGCTCTGCACCGTCGCTATTCATCATCGCTTCAAGAAAATAAACCTGAGCTTCTTCACGATCGTCCCACTCCTGCTTCTTGCCGTTGCAGACGGTAGTGACCTTGCGGTTCGGGTTCATTGCAAGTTCTGACATACTTAACATTTTGAAAGAACCTCCTGAGCCAATTCGTCGTATTCCTGACCTAACTTGTGACCTGTGAGACAAAGCGGTATGCCATTTTCAGAGCTTTTGGCAGCTTCAATAGACTTGCTGATGCTTGTTCTGAACAGCATTTCGCCGTACTTTTCGTTGAGGGTATCGATCGCCGTCCTGCTGACTTTCGTGCGGTCAACCATTGTCGGCAGTACTCCGATGAGGTCCAGCTTCGGGTTGGTGTTTGCCTTAACAAGCTGTGTGAGAGCTTCAAGGGACTGCAAGCCGTCCATACTGAACTTCTGTGTCTGTACGGGTATCAGCACTCTGTCCGCTGCGGTAAGGGCATTTATAAGGAGCGTTCCGAGGGACGGCAGACAGTCGATCAGCACGAAGTCATACGCTCCGACCACATCTTCCGTAAGTATCCTGCGGAGAATATGCTCCTTAGAGATCATCGTGACCATAAGCGTTTCCGCATTTGCGAGGTTGATGTCGGAAGGAATGTAGTCCACTCCTGCGGTATCGCTGTGACGTATCGCATTCTGAGTGGCTTCAGCGTTCAAGGGCGTTCCTGCGTGGAATGACATGATAAGCTGTGTCATAGTCGGGTTGCCGTTCGGCTCGTATTTCAGGTACTCGGAGAGGTTTGCCTGCGGATCGAAGTCCACAAGCAGAACCCTCTTTCCGTGGTTCAGAGCAAGACAAACTCCGAGATTGTATGCGGTAGTGGATTTGCCAACTCCGCCTTTCTGATTGCTGATCGCAATGATAGTGGTTTCCATTTTTGTATCCTCCTTGTGATTATTGCTCAGAACAGCGGATCGTTCTCTGTGCCGATGTAGGGGTTATCGTAGCGGTTGGCGGTCGGTGCGGTGTTTTCACGCTTCTTACCGCCTGAGAAGTGGATCTCCTCAACTTTTACCTCGGTGGACGAACGCTTCTAACCGTCCTTTTCATAGCGGTAGATATGTACTGCTCCGACGAGTGTGACCATATCGCCCTTGCCAAACCAATCGACGATTACATCTGCGTTGCGGTTCCAGGCGGTGCAGGTGAAAAAGTCGGTTTCGGGATTCTCCTCGCCCTTGCGTTTTGGACGGTCGCAGGCAATCGTGAACTTGCAAAGACGGCTCTCGCCTTTGGTCTGGATTTCGGGATTGGCAGTGAGTCTGCCTGTTACCATGAACTTGTTTAACATAGGATCTACCTTCCTTTCGTGTTTCTGTTGTGCTTTTATTATATATGACTTTACACCCAGTGTCAAATATAATTTTATGTTCTTCGGAATCTTTGTAGGAGTGCAGCAATCAGCACCCCATTTTTCCGTTTTTCCCAGTGTGATTTCTATAAATTTCGGATTATGCTTGACTTTGCACCCAACGTTTGATAGAATAGAGGAAAGACCAAAATTAAGGAGGATACTCTTGTTTAAGCATAAATGTGAGATGTGCGGTTTGGAGTTTGAAACGAACAACACCCGTGCAAAATACTGTATCTATTGCCGTGACAAAGCTCAAGTTGCCCGTAACCGTGCATACGCTGAGAAGAAGAAGTCCGGCAATGCCGTGAAGATCGGCAGCGAACAGGTTTGTCCGATATGCGGCAATACCTATACTGTGACCTCCGGTTCGCAGAAGTATTGTAAGGAGTGTACCGCCAATAAGAAGCGGAAGAAATCAGCTCCGAACACGGAATACCTCAAAGGGCATTACGATTATATCCGTGTCAACGTGCCAAAGGGAGAGCGTGAGAAGATCAAGGCTTATGCGAAATCTCAGGGCATGAGTGTGAATAAGCTCCTGCTCACGGCTTTGGAAGAATATCAAAAAGCTCACAAGCAGGAGGACTAAAATGGCAATTGATAATAGTGAAGTCATAGATGGAATAGCGTATGAGGGTAATAAACTGATTCTCCAAATCTATGATCATTTGGAGTTTGATGATGAAATAGTGCAAGACCATTTGTTTATGCTTCAGGATAAGCTGAATGCCTATATATGGTTTGTTGCCAGTAAGCAGTATGAAGAAACTTATCCCGATGCAAAGCTGTCTGTTTTTGAAATACAGATCAAGTTCAAATACCAGCCGTCTGATTTCTGTATTCAGTACCTTAGTCATGTAAATGATAAGCTCAGTTCTATGAACATAAGCGTTGAATATGAAGTTACAGAATGAATATCACTCCAAATCCCCATTCTTTTTACGCTTTCGGTCTTGCTGCTGCTCATTGCGTTCCTGACGGAGAAATTCCTCAATGGTACGCTGTGCATCGGCAAGATCACGTGCCCGCTTATCCGCTTCACGAAACTGCAAATCTTTCTCTGAACGCTCTTGTATAAGGGCGTTTATTTTTTGCTCCAGATTCTCTACGGTCGGGATATGTCCCGACGGGTAAAGCTCCAACACCTGAGTGCGTATCTGTCCGTATTCGGTCAGCTCAGCACTGTTGTCCTTGCGGTATTTCTTCGCCTCACTTCCGCTGAGAGTTTTCAGCTCTTCACCGGACACTTTCAACTTGCGATATTTCCGCAGAACTTTCAGCTTGACTTTCAGATCTTCTATCTCGGTATTTATGGAATTCAGCTCGGAGAGAAGACTACGGCTATTGGCATATGCCGACATTGCCGCAGGACGAATCTGCTCAGGTTCTACACCATACTCGGAAATCACGTTCTTTGCGATACTGGCGAGCTTCATATTGCCACGGTCGATAGCGTCCTGCACGAACTTGTTCGGTGGCTTCTTTGTGATAACTCTGACCTTTGTCCTCGGTGTGTAGATCATAACTCCGTGATACTGAGCGATGCGGTCTTTGATCTGCCGTGTTTCATAGTACCAGCCGAGTGTTTTGGCACGAGTCATCTTGGCTCTCGGATTGCGTTCTTTCTGCTCTGCAAGCATAAATTTCAGGTCGATTTTGTGATCGGGATTATACTCGACAACCACACCATACTCGGCACACTTCCTGAGAAAATCGTCAAAGTCTTCGCTTGCTTTCACAACCTGATCTATCGTGTATTTCAGCTTGGCTTTCCAGCTCAGACCCTGACGGTTCATATCCCATTCCCAATGGCTCTTGCCCCTCGTTCTTTCGGGGTGGTCGATCACTGAAAGATGATGCCGTTTGCATATCTCGTCTGATAGGTCAAAAAGCTTCTTCCACGCACGTTCCTTAACCTTGCCCTGATTCATATTGGTCTCGAAAGTTCTGCCGTTGGCACGGCTCACATTATTGAAGATAACGTGCAGATGTGTGTGGTCGGTATCAGTATGAACTGCAAGGAAGTATTGGTATTCGCCTTTGAGGAATTTCTCACAAAGTTCCTTGCCAACTTCCAAAGCTCTTTCAGACGTGATCTCACCCGGCTTAAAGCTCTGAATAAAGTGCTGAGAGAGGACAGTATTCAAGCCTGTTCCGCCTGCACGGACTGCACTAAAATCTCTGCTTGCCTGTGCAGGATCAGAGCTGCACCCGTATGTGAAGATCAGTCTGCCGTCGTCTGTCTTTTCAGGATTGGCGATATAGGCTAACGCTTTAACCTCAGTAGTTTTGATTGCAAAGAGTTTAGTAGTTGCCAAATCTTATCCTGTCCCTCCTTGATGTTCACAATGTCCTCGGCATATACTTTGTTCGTGCTGTTCACTCTTACGGCTATCTGATTGATGTTGTTGGAAATACTGCCAACAAGCCTGTATATCTTATCAAACTTCTCCGCATCAAAATTGACGATATATCCCTCAAATATCATAGCCCTGATAAACTCGCTCCGTGACCTCAGACCGCTGTTGCGAAACTTTCGCTCGATCGCTTCGTATTCTGCTTCGGTGAGGCGTATCTGCATATACCGATTATGTGGTTCGATCTCTGCTATTTTTCTCATCTTCTTTCGTTCGGGGTTCAAGGGGTGTCCCTCTTGCAAGCATTGTATCGGAACATTCAATTTCTGAGAAATTGTAATGCGGAGATACCGAGCTTGCTAGGTTTGAATCATGCCCTTCGTGCGCGACTTCAATTTGAGCCTTTGGCTCTGTAAAGTTTCCTCTCTCCGTTGGAGGAATTGGAGCTTTGCGACTTCGGCTACAATACCCCCTCACTTATTTACCGCCATATTTTAAAAATCGGGAAAGAAATCTGCAAGAGTTCACAAAAAGTTTACGATTGAATTTGCTGGTGATACAGCATTCCGAATGTTGTGCCGCTTTTTTCCGAACCCGATTGATTCTCGTGCATAATTATGGTGAAATGTTAAGAGCAGGTTGTGTCCTTATCGCTGTCTGACAGAAGAAAAAATTTCATTTAGGGCGATGCGTGAACGGGATAAGAAAAATACAAAAATCCCTATTCTGAAACGGAGTTCAGAACAGGGATTTTCAGCTTTTGCAGGAGGGAAAATAAAATGGATCATGAAAGAATTATATACATCTACGATTATCTGTCACGGTACACAGACGAGAACCACGATGTATCGATCAGCCAAATACAAGAACACCTCGCCAATGCCTGCAATCTGACTAGAGTGAAGAACGTAACGATTCGCCGTGATCTTGACAGGCTGACTGCTATGGAGAATCATATCGTAAAGCATAACCGTGAACATAACACGGCATACTACGCTTTGATCGACAAGGGTTTCTCAGGGGTGATAACGGTGTACTAGACGATGATAATTGATCACGCTCTGCACTGATCGCCTTGCGGATTTATTTGTGCTGATATAGAAGTTGAGTGTGTTATGCTGTAAACTCTCGGCATAAAGGGCGGTCTGAGCAGATCAGGCCGTCCTTTTTCTTATGCCTAATGTGATAGGAAGATGAAATTTTGGTGAAAAATTGCCGCACTATGGCTTTGCACGAAGGGTTAGTTTTCGATAGTGGGACAGAGGTTTGAATGAGTTAGGTGAAAATGTTGGATTGGTAGTGCATTATCAAGCAGTGCATTATCAAAAAGTGCAGGAAAATGGGGCTTTTATAAAAATCGGGTGTTCCCGAACGGGAACGCCAAGAAGTTGCTTTTTATGCTGTAATAGTTCATAATAATAATATAAAACGCATCGGTGCGTTTCTCCAACAGTGAACCTTACTGCGCAGGGGCTACTCGATCACTGTATGGAAACTGAACATCAAACAATCGAATGGACGAGTAATGTTTGATTGTCGGACGGGTATATTCCGAATGACAGGCTTACTATGTTCATTTGCTGATTTCCGTCCGACAGAAAGGACGGAACCAGTATGATGAATGATTTACATACTCCTCAGATTCTATTATTTAGCGAACAGGAGGAGCCGCAAAGCTACGAAATTTACGTTTACGGAACTGATGATCTTGTTGAGCAGCATAAGGACAGCTTCTGCTTAGCATTATGTCGGTATTTAGACGAGATCCATATAAGCCAGAAAACGCTGGCAAGGTTGACAGGGATTGCTCCATCTACACTCTCACGGTATCTTTCGGGGAAAAGAAAGATGCAGTATGACTGCCTCTGTGCGGTCTGTATCGCACTTAGACTTCACCCTTGCAGGCAACGTTATTTGTTTTCGCTCCTGATGTATGCGTTGCCATGTTATCAGGATTTCAGAAAAGCAGATAAGAACATCATCATGGCGTATCTTGACGGCTGTGCGTTCAATAACCGTTATACGCTGACAGCCTGCAATGAACAGTTGAAGGCAATCCATGCCAAACCTCTTACACATCTGACCTCTGCTAAGGGGGACAGTGTGTAATGGAAAGATTTATGTATGTCCACTTTGGCGATGATGTTCCCCGTAACATTGAGAAAGAGTACAACAAGCTCTTGCGAAAAGAACGATACCTTGAGGAGCGGGATGCAGAAAACGGAATGATCTATCCCGATTTTGACGCTGTTCTTGCTGCAAATCCCGATCCTGCAAGTATCCCAATAAGCGAGGAAGAAGAGCAGGAGCAGATCAGGCAACGGAACAGGCATGACTATCTGCCTGATGCCTTAGAACTTTTGAAATCGGATTTTCCTGAAGGGTATGAGCTGATACGGGATTACTTTCTGAGAGAGGACAAGGTGACGATGTGGTATCTCGTTGAGAAATACGGCTTGTCCATTGACGTGGTGCGTTATCGAATCAAGATCGCAAAGCAGAAGCTCAAAGAGTATATTATCTTGCACGAAAATGAATGAATAAATATGTGCAGAACGCTGATTTTTTCTTTTTGGAGAAAGAAATATGGGAAAAACTTTCCCGATTTTGCAAAATCCTCGGTTGATATATAGAGGGGTTCATACCACTGATGTTTGATAAGGGTACGGATCACTTGCTGACATAACTATCCTCTGTGATAAGGGACGGTACGGTTTTTCCATTTGCCGCACAGTCCCCTTAGCTTTGTTTGGCAGCTGATATGCTGTCGGGAGCTTCCTCTTGATCTGAGTGGGAAGCTGCCAACAGTACATCAAATATCAGGCATAAAAATAACTGACAACGATGCACTTTGTATCTTGACAATAGAATATGGAACATCTACGCTTTTTCAGTTTCTTTTTCTGACAGGAAGGAGGTTATGTCCTATGGATTCAATACCGCTTGAAGTTGTATATAAGAATATGTATAGCGAATATCCTGAGATACTGGAAGTAAAGGACTTATGTGAAATTCTCGGCTATGGAAAGAAAAAGATCTATCAGCTTGTCAAGGAAGGACAGCTCAAAAAAATTCCTTGTGGTAGAACGATCAAGGTCGCAAAAGTTACGGTTATAGATTTCGTTCTGCAATGCGCACAAAAATAACTGGTAGAAATGTCCCTTGTGTCAAATTTAGTAGAAGTGGTAGGAAAACGCTTGCAAATGGCCTTGTTTCGCGCTACAATAGAGTTATGAGGTCAATCGCGCAGACCACCGCTTTCGACATAAGGAGGATAATATAATGAAAGCAAGTCTGCCTTTTAAGTACATTATTGCCGATAAGAAAGGCAAAAACTATGTTGTCTTTGATTTCAAGGACGACAGTGGCAAGCGTAAGAGAAAATGGGTCACGACCGATTTGCCTGCTGACTGCTCTTATAAAGCACTGACAGCAAAGGTGAACGTCATTGTAGCAAAGTTCTATGAGGAGTTTCTCACAGGCAGCTTAACAAAAGTCAAGGAAGCTCCAAAGGAAAAGGAAAAGACAGAACTCAGCGAGGAGAGCCTCAGTGATGATGCTGAATGCAAGACAGGTTTTGAGTTCACGGCATTTCTTGATTACTGGCTTGAAACGATCAAACCGACACTCGCCCGAACCTCTCATCAGAGCTACACTCGCTATATCACCAGGATCAAAAACTATTTTGACGAGCGTTATCCGCATCTTCTTCTCGGCAACCTGACAGCTTTACAGCTTCAGCAGTTCTATAACGATAAGTACAACAGCGGTCTTTCGGGCAATTCTGTAAAGCATTACCACGCCAATATCCACAAAGCACTAAAATATGCTGTAAAAATGGATATGCTCGATATAAACGTCGCAGATAAGGTTGAACTGCCGAAGATCCAGAAGTTTGAAGCCAATTTCTACAACAAGGACGAGTTGGAACAGCTCTTTGAAGTATTCAAGGGCGATAGACTTGAACTTGTGGTACATATTGCAGCCTACTACGGACTTCGCAAGAGCGAGATTATCGGTTTGAAGTGGGATTCCGTCAACTTTGAAGAAAAGAAACTCACGGTTCGCCGTAAGGTTTCCAGCACTTATGGCAGCGGCAAAGAAATGATCTTTGTCGAAAATCAGCTTAAAACTGAGTCCAGTGTAAGAACCTTTCCCTTGATTCCTCATATTGAACAGATGCTGATCGAACGCAAAACTCTTGAAGAATACTACTCGAAGCTCCTCGGTAAAGACTTTGACAGGGAATATGACGGCTTTGTTTGCCGTGACAACTTCGGTAAGCTGATCACGCCAAACTTTGTGACTTCTCACTTCAAGTACATCATTCAGAAAAATAAGCTCAAACACATTCGATTCCATGATCTTCGTCATTCATGTGCCAGTCTGCTGCTTGCAAACGGAATATCCATGAAGGCGATCCAGGAGTGGCTCGGACATTCAACATTTAATGTTACAGCCAATTTTTATAGTCACCTCGACTTTCATTCCAAAGTGGAGTCTGCGGAGACTATCGCCAAAGTGTTGGGTGGAGACAGTGCAGATACGGAGCAGGCTATCCATGATAAAGGTTCTGAGGGCAAAAAAAGTCGCAAGTCCTCAACCTGAGAACCTGCGATAATAGTGTGCCGATCGTCTACCCATTCTACCACGGCGGCATTATAAAAAAGTTAATCAAGTCAACTTGACACGGGGGATAAAAATCTTTTGTGCTAAGACCAAAAATGAAAGTGAAATTGAAAAAAGCAGCGATTTTGGTAGAAAATTTGGTAGAAATCCGGTAGAAAAACGCTCATTCACAAGAAACTTTTCTACCAAATTAGTCAGAAAATAAGAAAAGAATGCCGTAAAATCGACATTCTTTCATTGGTGCCGCTAACCGGACTTGAACCGGTACGGATTTTACTCCGAGGGATTTTAAGTCCCTTGTGTCTGCCTATTCCACCACAGCGGCATGCAAGATATATTATAACACTTTTTTTGCAAAATGTCAACGCTTTTTTGCAAATTAAAAGTTGTTAAACAGAAATAAATGGTAATTGTGGAATGGCAACGGTGTTTATTTTAAATCTTTTTGCCTTGAAACTGAAAATCTGTAGATAAATAAAGATATCAAAGCGGTGACGACTTCTGTTATCCAGAATGCGTTCCATACGCCTGTTGGTCCCGTGAGCTTGCAGAGGAAGAACGCAAGTGGCAGTATTATCGCAATAAATCTGCACAGAGATATCATAAGCGACGGAATGCCCATGCCAAGTCCCTCCAGCGCACCTGATGAGGTGACGGATACTGCGGAGATAACAAAGCCGATACAAATTAGGCGAAGTGCTGTTTTGCCTATGGCGATAGTGTCAGCGTTTTCCGTGAAAAGCCCTATGAGCTTGGCTGGGAAAAGTGCGCATATGATAGTTCCTGCCGCCAATATCACACCTGTCATGTAAAGAACAATGCGGTAAATTTTCTTCACACGCTCCCTCTCGCCTGCTCCGTAGTTAAAACTGATAACTGGTCGCATACCCTGAATAACACCGTTTGCGGGTAGATAAAGAAAGGTCTGGAGCTTGTAGTAAATTCCAAGAACAAGCACATAGCTTTGTGAATATGCCGCAAGTATGCCGTTGAGGGCGGATATGAGAAGTGACGGCAGTGCAAGATTAAGTGTTGCAGGAATGCCTATGGAGTACATCTTTGCGATTATTATGCCGTCAGGACGCTTGTGTTTTGCGGAAAGCTTAACAGGAAGCTCACAGCGAAGATATGCTATTATGTATATGACAAGGGTCAGCACCTGACCGATACCGGTGGCGAGTGCCGCACCCTTTATACCCATCTCAGGAAAAAATCCAACGCCAAAAATAAGCAGAGGGTCAAGGATTATGTTTGCAATACAGCCGCAGAGCATACTGAACATTGATATCTTCATTCTGCCGACAGATTGGAATATCTTCTCAAATGCAATGGCAAGCATTAATGCAGGAGAGAATGTAAATACAATGTTGCAATACTGCACGCCAAGATCTACAACGTTTTTATTACTTGTGAACATAGATAGAAATGCAGGCATTATAAGTATACATATTATCATTAGCACAATACCATGCAAAGCCGAAAGTGCAAGCCCCTGAGTTGCGGCAATATCAGCCTTTTCCTTTCTGCCTGCACCAAGATATATGGCAATGACCGCATTGATGCCGATACCAAAGCCGATAGCAGTGGCACTTATAAAATTCTGCACAGGGAACACCAGTGAAAGCGATGTCATTGCGTCCTCGCTTATTTTTGCTACAAAAAAGCTGTCAATGATGTTGTAAAGAGAGTTTACAAGCATTGATATCACCATTGGCAGGGACATTGAAAGCAGAAGAGGAAAGATCGGTCTTGTTTTCATGAAATCACTGTTCATTAATTTTTTTACACTCCTTTGTCTGTGGGCAGAAAAAAAGCCGCACAGCCTGTTTGCTGTGTGGCGAAAAGTGACATACTGTCAGGAAAAATCCACGCAAGTTTTACAAAGTATATTTTAACATAGCGGTATGATTTTATCAATAAATTTTCTTTAATATTATGTTTCAAAAAAGTATACAAACACGCTGATAGTAGATTGACAAGATTTTTCTGCTATGGTAAAATGTTATTATGATAATTTATGTTAGGGGAGAAAGCGTAATGACTTTTATAGAATGGCTCAAAGACTGTAATGAAGCAGACCCTTTGACTAAAAAGGTTTACATATGTAATGATTATCTCAACGTCGAGAGAATGTTGGAGAATGCAAGCGGTGAAAATATTGTTATAAGGCTTGAAAGATACACAGTCGCAGATCATGCAAAGCATATTATCGAAACCAGTGCCGAGTATATGGACAGCAGGATAATAACACTGTCAAATGCTGAGGGCTGTGAGATAGTAAGACGTATTATTGATGAAAGCGGTATAAGCTATTTCAAAAGCGATGATCATAATGCCTGCATGGAGATATTCAAGACAATATCAGAGCTTAGAATGAACTGTATAGGCCCTGATTCATTGTCCTTGGACAGCAGACGTATCAACACGCTGAGTGCGATCTTTCAAGCGTATGAAAATAAGCTTTCAGACAGCAAACTATATGACAGTGCAAAGCTCATAAGCATTGCCAGCGGTCTTATAAAGGCTGGTAAGGCAGACGTGAACAGCGTTCATTTTGCATATGACAAAGAAATAGAAGCTGACAAGCTGACAGCGGAGTATATAGGGCTTTTGCCTGATCCTGCGGTTATAGATAACATGGCTGATATGAGCGATGAGCAGTATCAGAATGGTCTGAGAAAATTAGCACAAAAGGCGGAGCTTTGGAGAAATTATGGCGTAACAAACGAGGTGGAGAGAACTGTTCTACATATCGTGAACAGTGGTTATGAGCTTTGCGATACCGCTGTGCTGTGTCCAGATGATGAGTATATGGACTTGCTCATGAATATGTGCGATCAATACAAAGTCCCCGTGGAATTTCCTGAGGGCATTTCATGCAGACACAGTGACGTTGTTGCATTTTTCAGGGCAATGCTCAAATGGTGCAAAAATGACTATAGATTTGACCTATTCAAAGATGTGATGCTTTCGCCTGTTTTCCAATATGAGGAGAAAGTAGAGGACGGCAAGACCAAAAGCAAGGGCAGGATATTCCTTGAAGCACAGAACTCTGGAAACGGCTGGGGCATTGAATGGTATAGCACAAGGGATAGTCAGGTGTTCACGGACTTTTATGATGTTTTTAAAAAAGAAAATGTCAGCGCAAAAGAGTTTTACGGTGGCGTGCTGAAATTGGTGAATGATTATGTGAAAGGTACAAACGCTGAGCAGAGAAGTTCCATATCAAGCGTAAAGGACGCCTTGATAGGCAGATATAGATTTTATGCAGACTATGACAAGAGTCTTAGCTTGCAGGAAGCAATGACTGAGATCACCGACATTGCAGAGAACGCAAGGTATTCTTTGCCTGCATCAAAAGGCGCTGTTACCTGCTGTCTTATGGGGCGGTATTCTGCGCTTTTCATGAAAAACATATATGTTCTTGGTCTGACAACTGGAAGATTTCCTGTCATGCAGGACGAGTCGCCTGTTCTGAACGATAAGGAGAGAGAACAGCTTTTCGGCAATCGTGACCATTGTTCTGACGCTATCGAGCGCAGAAAGCTCACTGACCTTGTGAGAACTGTTCTCATGGCTGAGAGAGCAAACCTTGTTGTAAGCTGTAGTGTTTATGATACCGTAGAAATAAGAGTGCAAAGCCCGTCGGCAGTGTATACTGTTATTGCGGCTGAAAAGGGCATAGATGTAAACAAAATAGAAGTGTATGATTATCTTTCTGACAGACGCAAGGTGAGCGTGCGTTCTGAGATATCATTAAACAGTGATTTTCTAAACAAGGCAGAAAAAATCGGGCTTCATGATGACAGTGCGAAGCAAAGCGAAAGCCTTACGGAGTATCTTGATAAACAAAGAGAAAGCCGTATAGATATATTGCGTGAAATGTGCGAAAATAAACATTTTATCATTTCTGCCACAAGCCTTTCGACTATGCTTCAGTGTCCGCTGAGGTTTTTCTATGAGCGTATCGCTCATGTTGAAAAGCCGCAGGAGGTGGATATAGACCGCAGTGCATGGCTCAAAGGCAATGTCAAGGGAATGTATATACATGAGATAATGGAGAATTATGCCAAGGTTGTGCTTAAAGGCAAAAGTGCGGCTGAGGTGTCTGAAACTGTTGACACAGCGGCGCTTGATGAGATATTCGAGAGCGTTTCTAAAAACTATCTCCGTAACTATCCCCCTGTGGATATGGCTGTTGCGCAGAGTGAGAGAGGGGAATATTACAACTGTGTCAAAGCTTATCTTGACGAACTGCACGGCGATATACACTCAGGCAAACGTGAGGTCGTTGAGGTCGAGTATCCGTTCAACGGTGATGTGGAGATAGGAGAGTATGAAGTCACCATAATGGGTAGGATAGACCGCCTTGACAGGATAATAGACGGCACAAAGGTGTCATACCAGATAGTTGACTACAAGACGGAGGATATCAAAAAATTCAGGGAGAAGCTTCCGGAAGACCCACAGGATCATATTTATGCCCTTGCGCTTGAAAAAGGTCTTACGCCTGTGGGAGAAGTGAGCGAAAGTGATATCGTTTCCGCAGATTATGTTTTCATTCTTGAAAAAGGGAATTGCCATGTAGTTAACAATAAGAATAATTCTGGAATTGAAAACATGATAACAATAACATTTAAGAAAATAGTAGAAGAGGGCTTTAAAAAGTGTATTGTGAATAAGAATGATAAAATTACTCCATGCATGTTTTGTCCTGCTTATGAAGAAGTTTGTTCAGGGGGTGCAACAGAATGAGTGAAGAACAGATAAGAAGCTATATAATAAACAAAGACAGTTATGATAAGAATATCCTTGTTGAAGCAGGCGCAGGTGCAGGTAAGACAAGGCTTATAATACAGCGTGTTATAGGTCAGATAGGCGCAGGTATACCTGTTGAAAAGATAGTGCTTATAACTTTCACCAACGCTGCTGCAAACGAGCTTTATGAGAGGATACAGGCAGGGCTTACGGAGAATATCGCAAAATGCAGCGGTGAGGAAAAGAAGCTGTATGAGAACGCTGTTATGAATTTACAGCGCATGAAGATAAGCACTATACACAGCTTTTGTTTGAGTATGCTGTCAGAACAGCCTTTTGAAGCTGACCTGCATTTGGGATTAAAACTTGCCGAGGACGGTGAAACAAAGCAGGCACAGGCTGACTTTTTCGAGAGATATTACCGCACAAATGGTGCGAACATAGAAGATTTCGGCTTTCTGAACAGCAATCAATATAAGCTCAGAGACAGCCGTGTGAAGAACTTTCTTATGGAAACATTTCTTGAGTGTGCTGAATACAGAGATGTTGAGTTTGTTAGGGATAAAAGCTATGACAGTGTGACATTTGACACCATAAATAAGCTTGCCTATAAAGAAATGTGTAACTATAGGGACAGCCTTGTGCGTGCGTTCTATAATGGTACTTTGGGTGGAAAATACGAAGATGTAGCAGGTTTTATTGTTGGTGATGTGACAAAGTTTTTTCCTGATAATATGAATGTCTACGACCCAAAGTATAATTATGTAAAAGTTTGCGCTAATCTTAAAGCTTGCAAAAAGTTCCTTGAGCCTTTTAATAAGACTAAAATTAAGAAAGATCATCCAAAGAGCAATGAGAACATGGCTATTTTCAGCCCAAGTGGGTTTGATAATGTAAAGAAAGAAAATGCACTGTATGCCCTCAACAAGACGGCAACGTATATAGAGCAGGCTGTAAAGGCTTATCAGGAGAGTGAAGACGGGGAGAGCGTTTCAAATGACGGGCTTTTGTATCACACTCACAAGCTTCTCAAAAACAGCATTGAGGCAAGAGCGTTTTTCAAAAACAAGTATTCCTGCATTTATATAGATGAGTTTCAGGACACTGACGTTATGCAGACTGAGCTTCTGCTGTATCTTTGTGCAGACGACAGCAAGCTTATAGCAGGCGGTGATATATGGCAATGCCCACTCCGTGATGGTGCGCTGTTTGCGGTGGGCGACCCTAAACAGTCTATCTACGGCTTCCGTGACGCCGATATCAGGCTTTATAACAAAATGAAAGCCAAATTCCAGAACAATAATGAGAAAAACTGCGAGTTTTTCTCACTTGATTACAACTTCCGCTCTGATGAGCAGCTTATAGCTTGGGTAAATGAAAAGTTCCGGCCTGAAATAAACGGCAAATATGGTATGACATACAGCGATATGATATCAAAAGCTGATAAGCCTGCGGCTGTTTCCGATGATGTTATCAGAGGGGCATATTTTGTCAAAGATCCAGGTGCTGAAAGTGTGGCTAAGATAATTTCAGACCTTGTGAACGGTGGAAAGATATTCGACAAGGGCGTGGAAAGACCTATAAAATACAGTGATTTTCTTCTGCTTCTTTGGAACACAACTCAAATGGAGTTTTATTCAATGGTCTTGACAGATAGTGGCATACCATATACAATGTGGGGCAAACGTCCTCAGAAAAACAGTCTGGTGCTGAAAAGATTTATTGCTCTTGCAGAGTTCGTTTTTGAAAGCTACAGCCCTACCGCAAAGGAAAAGGCTTATTCTATCCTTTGGAGATGTAGGCCTGACAGCATCGATTTTGAAGACGCTGAAATTGACGTAGACGATTATGAACAAAACTGTGAAAGCAATGACGCCACGCTTGTTGCGGTAAAGGCGTCTGCCGATACTGTCAATGAGCCTATAGCGAAGCTTTATAAGATACTTGATTTTCCTGAGCTTCTTTTCGATAATACCAGCAACAGAGAATATGAGCTTTCAAATCTTATCTATCTTATTGAAAAGTGGGAAAAGCAGGATTTTGCAGGAAGCGATGAGCTTATGGACATGATGAAAAACGAGCTTTCTGTGCTGAAAGAAAAAGAGCTTATCCTTGACAGCAGTGAGCAGAACTGCGTAAGGCTCATGAATCTTCACAAGGCAAAGGGTCTTGAGGGGAATATCGTTATTATGGCGGAGGCTAAAAATCATAAATTCAGCGGTGGAAAGTACACCGACCTTGTGGCTAAAAGACAGGTCTATGTACCTTTGAAAACAAGCGATTATTCATATATGGACTATCTGACATTCTATCCTAATGAGAGGAAGCAGGCAGAGGATAAATATTTTGGCGAACAGCTCAGGCTTGAATATGTTGCGGCCACAAGAGCAAAGCAGGCTTTTATATTTGTGTATACTTTTGAACGGAAAAAAACTGTGATCGACAAACTTACAATGAGCAAAATAGGCAGAGAACTGCCGCAGATAAACAATGCCACAGCGCAAAGTGCTGTGCAGGCGGCGCAGATAAACGTCAAGGATATATTCGACGAGGTGAACAACAGCCGAAATGCTTTTGATGAAAGCGTTAAAAAGCTCAGTGAGAAACATGTTAGCAAAATCACTCCTAGCCACCTTGAGGACGGCAAAAAAGTCACTGCACCAAGTGGGGTGGAGAAACTGTCTTACAAACGTCCAATGGGCAGAGATATCGGTCATATGGTACATCGTGCCTTTGAGCTTGCAGTGAATATGCGTGGAAAGCTGTTTCCGTATAACGAAACGCCACAGCAGAAGGAGCTTATTCAGAAGATTGTCAGCAGAGCGTATCTCGACTTTGAGGACGAGTGCAGTTCGCAGGATTCTGAGAGCTTTTATAAGGACTATATCAACTATCAGCTTCACAGTTTTTTGAAAGACAAGGATATCGAAAAATTGCTCAAAAATGCGCAGGCGGTGTATACAGAGCTTCCATTCTACAGTATGGACGGCAATGAATACAGCAACGGAGTTATGGATCTTGTGCTTAAAATGTCAGACAAAAGATTTATCATAATCGACTATAAGACCAACATACAGGAAGAAGCCGACAGAAAGCTTTTTGAGGAGAGAATTTTAAAGACATATCGTTCACAGCTTGATTTCTACGAAAAGATACTCAGAAAAATGCTCTCGCTCAGTGAGAAAACCAAGGTGGAGTGCCATATTTACTTTATGAATGACGATAAATATATGAAAAACTAGAGCAAAGTCGCTTAAAATATGAATGTGTTAATATTATGAATAATATTATAATTTGTATCGTTCGGTTGACAATGTGATTGAGGTGTGGTATAATAAATCAGTTAATAATGTCGAAAAAAGTAAAAAAAGCAACAATAAGTCTACACTAAGCGTAAGGAGAACGTGAATATGGACGTGTACAAATTATGGACCTGCGATGATAACAGCGAAAGCCAACTGAGTTCTACCTCTTCGGAGATAGAAAAGGAAATTGACGTTCTCAGGAAAACTTTTGATTTTGTCAGGCTTCTGAAAGCGGACGGTCCTCATGGAGTGAGCGGCTGCGTTGAAAATCCATGTCAGTGTTTTTCTTTTTGGAAAGTGGACGAGCCTTGTGAAAACTGTATATCCTTAAAAACTTTTATTGATAAAAAGCCGAGAACTAAGCTTGAATTTATGGGAACTGACATTTATCAGGTCTTTTCAAAGTATGTTCAGGTTGACGGAGAGCCGTATGTTATGGAGCTTATCAAAAAGCTTGATGAGGACTCTCTGCTGGGTGTTCAGGACAGAGAAAAGATAATGAATAAGCTGTCAAAATATCATAAGGCAATGTATACTGATGCATTGACAGGTGCGAGCAACAGGAGATATTTTGAAGATAAGCTTAAAAAGTCCCATGTGCCTGCGGGCGTTGCGATGATAGATCTTGACGACTTCAAGGTTTATAATGATACATGCGGTCATGACGCAGGAGATATGGTGCTTGTGACAGTGGTTGATGTTATAAGGCGCTGTATTAGAAAATCTGATGAGCTTGTGCGTTATGGTGGCGACGAGTTTTTGCTTGTCATGCCTGGTATTCAGGAGGACGATTTTGCCCATAAGCTCAGGAAGATAAAACGAAATATCCATGCGGCATCTGTGCCAGGGTATTCAAATATACGTCTGTCAGCAAGCGTCGGCGGCGTTTTCTCTGATGGCAATAGCCTTGACGAAGCTGTCAGCAAGGCTGATAAGCTTATGTATCAGGCGAAGACAAAGAAAGATACAGTTGTCACAGATGGTCACGAAAGTGTTGTCGGTGAGCCTCAAAAGCAGGAGATACTTATTGTTGACGATTCAAATATAAACAGAGAGATACTCTCTGAAATGCTTGGCAATGAATATATCATACATGAGGCGGCAAGCGGCGAGGAGTGTATTGACCTGCTTAATCAGTATGGCACTGGAATTTCACTTGTGCTTTTAGATATAATCATGCCTGAAATGGACGGATTTGAAGTCCTTGACTATATGGCGGAACATCATTGGATAGATGATATTCCTGTTATAATGATATCAAGCGAGGATTCTGCGTCCTCTATAAGAAAAGCATATGAGTTTGGCGTTTCTGATTATATCAGCAGACCCTTTGATTCACGCGTTGTGTATCAGCGTGTGTTCAATACCATTAAGCTTTATGCAAAACAGCGCAGACTTATTTCCCTTGTCAGCGACCAGATGTATGAAAAAGATAAAAACAACCGTATGATGATAAGCATACTCAGCCAGATAGTAGAGTTCAGAAACGGCGAGAGTGGAAGTCATGTGGTGAACATAAAGCGCATAACGGAACTGCTTTTAGATAGGCTTCCTATGCGCACAAACAAGTATACTGTCAGCGGCACTGAGCAGCTTCTCATACCAATGGCTGCGGCACTCCATGATATCGGCAAGATAGGTATTGACGATAAGATACTCAATAAGCCCGGCAGGCTAACAAAAGAGGAGTTTGAGATAATGAAAACTCACTCCGCTATCGGAGCGAATATGCTTGAAAGTCTTGAGCAGTTCCGTGACGAGCCACTCTTGAAGATAGCCCATGACATATGCAGGTGGCACCATGAGCGTTATGACGGCAGTGGCTATCCTGACGGACTAAAAGGCGACGAGATACCAATATCGGCTCAGATAGTTTCTGTCGCCGACGTTTATGACGCACTTGTTAGCGAGCGAGTTTACAAAAAGGCGTATTCTCATGAAAAGGCTATGGCATTGATACTTAACGGAGAGTGCGGTACATTCAACCCTGTGCTTGTCGAATGTCTTAAAGATATTCAGAACGAACTTGCAAAGGGCGTAGAATAAGAGATGATATGATTTGTAAGGAGTGTCCTGATGACTACTAGAGAATTTTATGAAAGCATTGGCGCAAGTTATGACAGCGTTCTGGTACGTTTCGGCAGTGAGAAAATGATAACAAAGTTTGCAAAAAGATTTGCTGATGATACAACTTTTCAGGATATGTGCAAGGCTTTAGAGGAGAAAAACGCCAAGGAAGCTTTCCGTATGGCTCACACCCTCAAAGGCATTTGCAGTAATCTTGGCTTTGACGAGCTTTACAAGGCGAGCTATGACCTTACAGAGGATCTTAGGGACGGTGAGCTGTCAGGCTATGAGCAGGATTATGAAAAGGTCTGCGAAAAATATAAGATAGTTTATGACAATGTGACAAAAATAGATAACTGAGTTTTGACCGATAGTCTGTCAGACTGTCGGTTTTATGGTGAGGGGGAGCTTCCACCACATGAGCTTAGAATGATGTCTGCGTTCAATACGAAGATAGCAAACTTCAATCGCAAAACTATCAAGGGCAGACAGCGTTTCAGAATGAAATATTTAATTCGCCCCAGAAAATAGCAAAACACCCGTATCATGTGCGATACGGGTGTTTTTTTATCAGAAACCTTGTTCTTTAAGCTCTTTTACTATATCTACATAAAATTCTCTCACGTCAAAATCCTTGATGTTCTCCCTGAAAAGGTCGATAACATCGCCATGAGAAATGCCACGCTTGCCCTTGTGTTCTATCATCTTGGAGTTTTCACCATAAAGTCCCGACTCAACTGTTACTAGCCCATCATTGCCATTGCCGTATGGCTTGTTGAGCAGATAGCCGATATTTAACGGAAAACCTGCAGAACGTATGCTGTTCATTTTGCTCATGACGGAGCGGTAGGAAACCAACTGGCTGTCAGGGGTGCTTGCGTTAAGCTCAGAGCAGTTTTTATAAGTCAGGTCATAAACGCCATCTAAAAAGCTTGGGTCTTTGTCACCCAGAGCAGTGAAAAGCTTGTTGTATTTTCTATCAACAAAGCTCTGTATGCTCTCAGGTATCTTCCCAAGAAGCATATCAACGAATTTACAGCCATAGTGTGGTGTGTTTATGGTGGTAAGAGTTGCCACATATTTGTCCATGCCGAGGTGAGAGATAGCGTATCTCGAGTCAAGCCCACCCTTTGAGTGTGCGATTATGTTGACCTTTTCTGCACCAGTTTCTGCAATGACTTCTTTTATCCTTTCAGCTACCTCAGTGGCACTGACGGATACTTTGTTGGCAGACTGTTGCTTGCCATAATAGACCTCTGCGCCATTTCTAATAAGTTCATTAGGTACCCTGCCCCAATAGTTTATTACCTGCCAATCACGGAAGAATATGCCATGCACCATAAGTATAGGATACTTTGTCTTGCATATCTCGTTCTCTTTTCGTGCAGCGTCAAGGTCAAGCTTTGCCTGCTCGAAGTAGTATTCACTTCTCGCTGCCTTGTAGAATTTTCTGAACACGATGCAGTTCACAAGAGGTATGTACCAGGTGAATAACAGAATAACATACCACAGTATTTTCACCTGACGTGCCGAAGCCGCTATCCGCACAATGCCACTCAAACACAAAAGCGTTGTTATAGCATAAGCGCAAAGTGCATTTGCAAGAAGCCGCCAACCGTTCAGCTTTGTAAAGCAAAGCGCTATCACTATTATAAGCTGTATAACGCTTTGCAAAACACCGCAACCAAGTACAAACGCTCCTGAATCAAGCCGTCGGATTTTTCCATGAGAACCTTTGCGTCCATGTGATTTGAACATGAAAACCAAGGTGTATAGTGCAAAAAGTATGATGATAAGCGTTTTGAGCATAGGATTTATGTCAATAAGTTTCCACAGCGCAGGTGCGTTTGCAAGTAGAAGCACCGGTATAGAAAGAAAAGTTCCCCTAATTTTTTTCATTTTTTACCCCTTAAAGATTATTTTTCAGCTTTACGTGTCTAATATCGTTTCCCACAAACATAATAGGCATGAAACAGCCTGTGAGCCTCGAAACTATACGCTCATTATATTTTGCATTGTATTCTTCATTGGTGAGATTGGTAGAGATTATCGTTGGCCTGCCAAGGTTGATACGCTCGTTGATTATTTCATAGATCACGGAATCGGTAAAGCTCGTTTGAAATTCTGAGCCGAGGTCGTCAAGGATAACAAGGTCGGCATTCTCTATGATGTCAAGTGTCTGACCTGTGGCTCTGCCAAAATGCTCGTCCTCTATCTGTCTGAGAAGCTTCAGCAGAGAGGCGAAAATGACGCTGTAGCCCTTTTGTATAAGTTCATTTGCAATGCAGGCTGAAAGAAAAGTCTTGCCAAGACCTGTTTTGCCAATGAAAAACAGTGATGGAGAGTTTTCATGAAATTTGTCAGCATATGCACGGCAGTTTGAATACACCGTTCTCATTTTCTCTCTCGGTGACATTCCATTACCGTCGCTTTCAGGATAAAATTCTATCCTGAACTCAGAGAAATCGTGGAGCTGGATACTGCAATTCTCGTTAAGCTCCTCAGTGGTGTATTTTTTCAGCAAGTCGGTGAAGCACTGGCACTTCACTCCGTCACGATAGCCATAATCACAGCATTTAGGACAGTAATAGTGATAATCAAGGTAGTCTTCAGGATAACCTCCCATTTTAAGCAACCCTTTAATGGCACGTTTAGTATTGGCATTGTTTTGACGCATTTTTTGTATATATTCTCTTCCATGAGCATTTTTGCCTACTATGCCCTTCATGAGTTCACAGTTATTTGCTTTTAGTGATCTTGTAAGAACCTCTATTTCAGGAAGTCGCTGTGCTATCTCCTGAGCGTGAACCTCATGCTCGTTCATGACAGCCTCACGCCGTCTTTTAAGTTCATTTTCAGCCTTGTCATATGCGGTTATTGAATATTTCATTTTTTACTCCTTATCATAGTTTTCCTGATTTTTCTAGATCGAAATTCATTGCGAATTTTTCAAAATCATCAAGATTATAGGAAGTTTGCTTATTAGTATTCTTATTTTTCTTGGTTGTGTGGTACTTTTCGTCCTCGTGTGTGACCTGTTCAGGGGTAGTGATGCTCTTGCCAGCCCAGTTTGACAGTATAGTGTCTATATATTTGTAATTCAGTTTGTTGGTATTGTCAACGCACTTGTTATAGGCTATCTCCAGCATTTCAACAGTGAAGCCCATTGTTCGCCACTTTTCTATAAACTCTAGCTGCTGCTTTGACGGCTTTGCTGTCTGTCCGAAAATTTTCAGTACCTTGAATTCATACTTTTTTATGTTGGAAAGCCTAATTATTTCTTGTTCAATTTGTTGATAAGTACAGATGTCTTGTTCAAACCACCCACGCATTACTGTCACAAGGTAAGACACGTTGTGCTTTTCAAGTGACACACAGTATTCTGCGGCTAAGAGAATAGATGCAGCATCAAATCGGTAATATTCATAAAGAGCAAGAAGTTCCCCTTGCTCAGTTCCATTGATAGTGCGTTGTAAAACGGTTTGTATCTCGTCAAAAAGATGTGCAAGGTTAGGGTCCTTCTGTTGTTTTTCCAATATCTCAGAATTCTTGTATCTTATGCACAGCTTGTTTGAAACGCTCTGACGTTTCGGGGCAACTGCCTCAACTTTTGAAACAGGCTCGGCCTTTGTTTCAGGCTCTGAAACAGGTGTAGAAACGGCTTTGACCTGTGCAGGCTTTGTCGTATCACTGTGTTCTGTGGTGATGACTCCTAGCGATACCCAGTGTGTCACAGCGTCAATGACAGTGTTCTCAGGAAGTCCTGACTTTTCCGCAAGCTTTGCACTGTCGCATTCACGTTCCGTTGAACAGAGTATGCAGAGAAGTACCTTTACAAAGTCGCCATCACTTAATTTTATGTATTTATCGACCACTTTAGACGGCACTGAAAAACTGCTTCCCCAGCGGTCGCAATCAAAAGTATATTTCATTATGTATCCTCACAAATATGATTAAAATTATCCAAAATAATTATATCATATAATCTGGACTTTTGCAACAAAATTTGTGCATTTGACTTTTGATAAATAAAATGCTATAATAGGCTAATACCAAAGAAACGGAGAGATAAAAAATGATAAGAAAATTTGTGCCTGAGGACAGGGAAGATTATATCAGATTTTCCACTGAGTTCTATAATTCTTCTGCGGTGGACAAGCCTGTTCCAAGAGAGCATTTTGAGCAGGGCTTCGATGAAATGATGAGGTCTGATGTGTATGTGCAAGGTTATATGCTCGTTTGTGACGGCAATAATGTTGGCTACTGTGTTACAATGAAAACATATTCAGTTGAAGCAGGCGGTATTACTATATGGATAGACGAGCTTTTTGTGCTGGAGGAATACCGCTCAAAAGGTCTAGGCAGGGAGCTTTTTAAGTATATCGAGGAAAATGGCGACAAAAAGCTCCGCCGTATCCGACTTGAAGTCGAGCTTGAAAACGGCAGAGCCATATCGCTTTATAAGAAAATGGGCTTTGAGCCTGCGCCTTACGACGGAATGTGGAAAACTATTTTATAGTCCTCTCGTGAATTTCCCTTGAAATGCTGTCGCAAACCTTATTAAGGGCGGTGTGGTCCATTGCGGCGATATAATACTTTTCTATCTCGTCATGGACTTTCTTGGCTTTCTTGATGCCTGAATACACTTCCTCTGCAAGGTCGGAGGCGGTGACTTTATCTAATCTCAGTCTTGTTTTCAGGGCTGAGATCTTTTTCTTGTCATAAAATCTGCCCATGTTGATAGCTTTTTCAAAGCCGTCAAGCTTGCTTATAGGGGAATTTATCACAAATGCGATGCCAGCCTCCGGGATAAGCAAATGCTCGTAAAGGGTGTTGCCAAATAGGATAGCAGGGCAGAGGATAACATCATAACCTCGCTTTACAGCCTGCTGTGCCATGAGGGTGACGAACTTGTGGGAAGCGGCATAATAATCATCGTTCATGGCGAACACGTCAAGGTAGCTGTCAAGAGTGGCAAGCTGCGTCATACAGCCGTATTCTGTCAAAGCGGTCAGCTGTCTAAGATCAGTTTTGCCGCTGCCAGAGCCTTTTTTGTTTAGAAGACGTTTTGCTGATCGTTCTGTGAAGCTTTTCAGCTTTTCCTCCAGCAGACAGCCTTCACCGCAATTGTAGGTATCGAAGCAAACGTTAGACAGGGCAGTGGTAAACCTTTTGCTTCTTGCCAAAAGCGACTTGTTTTTGTCTGTGACCTCAATTATTTCAGATTTGAAGGTTTTCAGCTTTTCTTCGTCCCAATACTCTCCTAAGTTGATTATTTTCTGACAAACTCCTGGATATGAACATTCCATAACATGTGGCGCAGTGCCGTCGCAGATTATGGCCTTTGATGTATGCAGAACGATTGCATCAAGGGAAGCAGGGTCAGAGGAACAATAAAACCTAGTGACTTCCTCTGTCGGTTCAAACTCAGCGGCTATCTTTTTCATAAGTGAAGATTTTCCCGTGCCTGCACCTCCTTTGAGTATGAATGTGAAATACTCCTTATCAGCCATTATCTTGCCAAATTCCGTGGAAAACCCATTCTGCGTCATTGCGCCCAAAAAATACTTTTCTGACATAAATTACCCTCCATATCTCAAACGCATTAGATCAGTGTGACTGCGTTTGCATTTTCATTTTTATAATATGTCAGAAAAAGCATGATTGTTCAAAAAAATTAGGTGGACAAAAAAAGCTTGAAAAAAAGTAAAAAAACTTTCATTGCATGACGTTGCAACTTGATATTGTAATAACGACTTTATCTTTCCTGCCGACAGTCGGGTACAAAACACCGTCCGCTTTATGCAGTGCCTTTTTTACTATTGCAGAACTTTTCATTATGTTCCGCCTTTCTTATCTATCTTACTTCTGCAGTATCATACAGCTAGTTATGACTAACTCGTAGACTTTTATGATAGCACAACAAGGTGGAAATGTCAATAGAATTGGGGCGATGGAAGGCGGTAAGGACAGAAAAATACCGATACAGAGGGGGCTGTATCGGTGGAATATATGGGTAAAGCTTAGTCTGGAAATTCAAGAGATCTTGTACATATCATTTTTGTAGAACATTATTGAATCGTTTTTTTCAGAGCGCCTTAGAACGGTAAGGACATTATAAACATCTGGAAATGGCGAAACCATACCCATACACGCCATACCAAAATTCAATCCATTAAATACTCTAAATTCGGCAGGACTAATTAAAAATAATATAAAAGGAACCACCCCAAGAACAAAAGGCAGCAGACACATCAATATAAACCTATCTCGTTTTAATGGATATGATGCTAATGCCACAAATGTTGTCTTTCCTTTAATTCTTCCTATTGTTACATCTGCGTCCTTAGGATAAACGATTCCGTGTAACCACTCGTGGATTATCAACAATAAAAAGCCTAAAGCAAATCCCACCAGAATAAATATTGGAGAGATCACGACCACCTTGCACACAATGGTTTTACCAAGCATAGCGGCAAAAAGTAAAACACATAGAATTACAGCTATCGGCAACGCTTTTTTCATCAGTTTATCGACGCTCTTAGGCGTTTCTATCTTTATTGCATTATCGGGTAAGTTTCCTGTTTGATATTTATTTATATCTTTTATTGACCACACAATTTTTATCATATTACATACCTTTGTTTATCTAATCTCGATTTATCATCTAACTATATCGTATTATTCATTATACCACACCATATGCCCCAAAGTCAAGCAAACTATTCGATCCGATATAGTTTGAAACTATATCTATCCCACAGAAATAAATATTTTACTATCCCCCTTTTTCGTGCTATACTAAATACCAGCAAACCAATAGGAAATAAACTATAATAAAATGAAAGAGGTAATAAAAATGAGCAATAATATCAAAGCACCATGCCGCTACGATTTTGTGGGCAGCTTTCTCAGACCTGACTATCTGAAAAAGGCAAGAGCAGATTTTGAAAACGGCACTATCACAGCCGAGCAGCTTAAAGAGGTAGAGGATAAGGCTATCCTTGATCTCGTTGCAAAGCAGAAAAAGGCTGGTTATCATATCATCACTGACGGCGAGTTCCGCAGAGCAACATGGCATCTTGACTTTATGTGGGGCTTCAATGGCGTTGGTCACAGCAAGACACAGACAGGTCTGCCATTCCATGGCGAGGCCGCAATGATAGACGATACATACCTTACAGGCAAGGTATCAGTTGGCGACCACCCATTTGTTGAGCATTTTAAATTCGTTAAGGCTCTCGAGGACGAGAACACAGTCGCAAAGCAGACTATCCCTGCACCTGCACAGTTTCTTGAGCAGATGATAATGCCTTTCGCACTGGAGAACACAAAGAAGTATTATAACGATACAGAAGAGCTTGTTCAGGATATCGCAAAGGGCTACAGAAAAGTCATCGCTGACCTTTACGCATCTGGCTGCCGCAACATTCAGCTTGACGATTGCTCGTGGGGCATGATAGTTGACCCTAATGCAAAGGCTATTTTTGGAGTTGATGACGCAGGACTTGAGGATATAAAAAGACTTTTGCTGAGAATAAACAACCTTGCTATCGAGGGCAAGCCTGAGGATCTTGTTATCACAACTCACGTTTGCCGTGGCAACTTCCACTCAACATACGCAAGCAGTGGCGCATATGACAGCGTTGCAGAAACACTTTTTGCAGGCGAAAATGTAAGCGCATATTATCTTGAATTTGATGATGAGCGTTCAGGCGGTTTCGAGCCTTTGAAAGCAGTAAGCGGCGACAAGAAGGTAGTCCTCGGACTTATCACATCAAAGAAACCTGAACTTGAGGACAAGCAGGCTGTTATCGATCGTATCCACGAGGCTGCAAAGTACATCTCACTTGACAGACTTTGCCTTAGCCCACAGTGTGGTTTCGCGTCCTGCGAGATAGGCAACAATCTCACAGAGGAGGAGCAGTGGGCAAAGCTTGCACTTGTTAAGGAAATCGCAGAGGAAGTTTGGGGATAACCAACAGATTTAACATATATCCCGAGGAATACTCAATATTCTTGATAAAAAATGACTCACGTCAAAACATATCCAACTTCTTAACAGATCATATGAGTGCGGAGAAAAGGATAAATAAAAACAGGTAGATAACTCAATTGAGGTATCTACCTGTTCTGTTCATAGTTCACTATATAGGTCATATTAGTTCTTTGAAAATGTCTATATGAGTATATATCAAATTGATGTGAGTCGTTTTTTAGCTTAATTATGTTGCCACACGCAACATATTTTTATAGCCTATGTACCCAATCAATAGCCGCCTCTGCCCAATGAGCTGCTACCGGCTGATAGTGACCTTCCCATGTGGCAGTGGTTTCATCGCACAATGCAAGTCCATGTCCACCGTATTCATAAATGTGGCTCTCAAATGGAATGTGATACTTTGAAAGACTGCACATATACCAAAGTGTGTTCTCAACCCTTACACAGCCATCATCAGCACAGTGCCAGATGAATGTAGGAGGAGTGTTCTCCGATACTCTCTTCTCCATTGAAACAAGCTCTCTGAGCTCCGATGATTTTTCCTCGCCAATAATATTGAGTATTGAGCCTTCATGAGTGTATTCAGGGTCGGATGTGATAACAGGATAGCCCAAGATAGAGCCGTTTACCTTGATGTCCTCAGGATTGCAGCCAAGAGGCTTTGTGAGCAGCTCGCTGTTCCAGAAGTTTGCCATTGTTGCCGCAAGGTGTCCGCCTGCTGAAAAACCGCATACTATTATCTTGGCAGGGTCAATGTCAAATTTCTCCGCATTATCTCTAACATACTTGACAGCCGCTGCACATTCCAAAGCGTCAGTAGGAAATTTTTTCTTGACGCATGAGTATCTTAGCACAAATGCACATATGCCTGCACCCAAAAATCTGAATGCAACAGGTTCAGCTTCACGCTCAGAACACCAATCATATCCTCCGCCCGGGCAGATTATAATTGCCTTGTGCTTCTTTCTGCCTATTTCCTCAGTAAGTGTGTTGTAATAGCAATCAAGCACAGGTGCGCAGCCTTCGCTTGAAACGCCAGCCTTTTCATAATCCACTTTTATTTCTACTGTTTCTTTAAGCATTTTATTTCCTCCGAAAAATTTATTCTGTAGCCGCCTGCTGGTCTGTCTGAGAGGACGAGTCAGCAGGTGCTGCATTTTCTGTCATATTCACGCAGACGATATAGCCGTCAACGTTGTTGCCTGAGATAGTGTTAGGACGCTCATTGTTGCTGTCGTCAAGTGGTACAGGCACGTTCGTGGTGCTGCCCTTGTCTGCGGCAACGTAGTAAACTGAATACTCAGTGTCATCAAAAGCCGTGAATGTGAGCGGTTTTTCAAACGTATAATCCTTGACAAAATCTATGTATTCTTCAAGGCAAAGCTTGTTTGCTGTCATTATCTCAGCGTGAGGTATTCCCACATATCTGAAATGATAAGCCATAGGGCTTATACCTGTGATGTCAGCTTTGTCCTCTGGGTATCTGAGGATAAGTCCGTATTTCCAGCAGTTTTCAGATATCCAACTATAATCTCCTTCGCCTGTAAACTCGGGATATGCGCCTGTGCTTGAGTCATAAAGATGCAGGTCAAAGGCAAGTCCAGTGTCATGCTCGTAGCAGGCAGAGCTGCTGTCTTCATCATCTTCCGCAGGCATAGCTGTGTTTATCATAAGTGTTGATATCTTCTTGTCAGCATAAAAATCATTTCCCATTTTGCCAAAGGCTTCAAAGGTCTCTTTTTTAGCCGTCAGTTGAGTGCTGCTGGTGGACATTATTTGACTTCCGTTCTTGTCAAACAAATAGGAATAAACTGTGTCTGTGTTATTCACTGTACCGGTGAATGAGTGGTCGCCATTAACGAGAATAAGATCTCCATTTACCATATCAGTTTTGTTTTTTGCGGTAACATACATATAATTGCCCGTAAGCTTTTTTACAGCTTTTTTACTGCTGCTGTCAGCCTTGACCGCAGAGGAGTTTGACGAGCTGTCGGAAATTTTCTTCGGGCTGTCAGCCTTTGAACTGCACGATGTAGATATTCCCAGAATGATCAAAAGCAGTATGGCAAGAGCCGCTGCAATATTCTTGTATTTATAACGTTTTACTTTTGGCACTTAACATCACCTTCCTGTATAACATACACCTAAATTATAACACATTTTTCGTAATAAGTGAACCATATGCCACTGTAGTGTCGGCACTTTTGTTATATCAGACAAATGTTTTGCGGGCGTTTTATGCAACAAGCACAAACAAAATAAGGGCTGTACCGCAAAACAGTACAGCCCTTAGCAATAAATATTCTGTTAGTTTCTTACATAGTCAACAACAGACTTTATGAACGCACGTCCCTCAGGGGAGTGGGAAAGCTTATCAAAATCGCATGAGCAAACTACCACCTTGCCGCCGTCCTTTTCATACTCGTAGAGGAGTGAAAGATCGTGGTTGCGGTCAAAGTTGTCGATAGTTCTCACGATAACATTTTTCTCGCCCTTAAAGTCGTCAAGAATAACCGAGCGTGAGTTCTGAACTATCTCCCACCACTGTGGCGTTGAGTATTTTTCCCCTGCAAAGCCTGCAAGAGCAGGGTGTTCATTGTCGATAAGAAGTCCCATTGTGCCAACAGGGTCAGTTTTTTTCATCATCTGTGAGATGATACAGAACATATGATAGCACCAGAAGTCCTGACAGTAGAAACCCTCAATAGAATTTTCAAGCCTTGAAAGGTCAGGGACGATAAGCACTGTCTTGCCCTGTTTCAGCAGACTTTCAGCTTCGTCGTTTACCTCGTTAAAAATGTATGCGCCGCTTATATCTGTCCTTTCAACTGTCGGTATCACCCAAAGGTCATAGTGATTGTGTATGTCAGTACCCTCAATTTCAAGTGCAAGCACAGCCTTTGTGTTCTTTGTTACCTGTGGGAGAGTAAATTCTACATCGCAAATGTCGGTGTAATTGCCCTCTAATACAAAATCTTTTTCCACCTTGCCAATGACATCACCATTTTCAAGAGTGAGAGTGCAAATAAGCTTGCCTTCTTTAAGGTCAGGTCTGTAATTGCAAAGCTCTGCGTGGGACTTAAAGTTGCTGTCTGCCTCGAAAACGTAGCTGTCAAAACGCGCCATTACAACAGCATCATTGCAGAACTCTCTCCACTCGCTGTCTGTGATAAGTCCCTTGCTGTCCATGAATGCGTCAAGTACACCCACAAGGGCAGTACCCTGACCGCTGAAATCCTGAATATCGAGTATCTGGAAACCGCCAAGAAGTCTTGAGCGGAAAACAGCCTCCATTTCTTCCTTATAGCACTGCACAGCAAGCTTTCCTGAGCATTTGAAATAATCCTCAGCCAGCGGAAGCAGACCCTTTTCATCAAGTCTTTCTCTGAATACCTCAAAGTTTCTGGCTTTAAGGGAGCCAGTGTATTTTTCTATCTCCTTGAAGTTCGGATAAGTTTCATACTGACCTATTTCGTGAGTAACGATAGGCACTTCAGGGATAAAATCTGCGTCAGCTTCGCTTGCCTTGACAGTTTTCATGGTCGTGCCGTACTGTATCTGAACAGTGCCGTCCTCTGAAATTTCCGTGGAGCTTGCCTGCTTCTTAGGTCTTATAATGCTGTCATAATCGTGATTTGCCGCAGGCTTGTCAGTCTGAATATGACCAAGTGGAGCGTCACACATAGCGTATGAGCCTCTTATAAGTCTGTCGTTTGCAAGTCTTACGCCAACAAAGAAATCGTCATTTTCTATAACGTTAGGAAACCACTGGAAATTGTTTGAACCTTGTGTGTAAAGGTGTCTGTTGTCAAATTTCTTGTAGCCCCCTATGATATCGTTAAGTATCTTCTTTGAGCCCCAAAGCTCGTTGCCCATTGACATCATGCAGTAGGAAGGGTGATTGCCGAAGGATTTCAGCATATTGAAGCCCTCTTCAACGAGGAAATCCTGCTCCTCCTGATTGTGGTTTTCCTCGCCCTCTTCTGTGATAGTTCCCCAGAAAGGAAGCTGTGGCTCCATATAAATTCCAAGCATATCCGCAGCGACAAACGCAGCCTCAGGGGGACAGCAGGTGTGATAACGGTAGTGGTTCATTCCGTATGACTTTGATATCTTCATTACCCTCAGCCATTCCTCAAGGTCGGTAGGTGCAAAAGCGGTCTTAGGGAATATCATGCCGTCATGCTTTCCTCTGAGAAAGGTTTTTTCTCCGTTTATGGTGAACTTTCCACCCTCAGTCCTGAACTCACGCATACCGATGATATGCTCGCTCACGTCGCCGTCGATATCTATTTTCAGCTTGTAGAGGTTAGGCTCATGCTCACTCCAAAGCAGGCAATCGTCACCCATTTTGTATAAAGCGTCAAGCTTGCCGTTTGTGTATTCAAAGCTCTGCACCTCAGGAGTGTGGCTTCTTTCGCTGTTGAAGCTCTCAGCACTTATGACAGCTTTTCTGCTTTTCCCGCCTGTTATGTCAGCAGTCACCCTTACTGTCTTGCTGTGGATATCGCACCAAAGCATAACATTTTCAGCGTGGGCGTTTTTGTAGCCTATAAGCTCGATGCGTCCTGTGATTCCGTTCCAGTTGGTCTGAGTGTCAGGTGAAGTCAGGTGTCCGCCCTTGGTCTTGTAGCCAACATTTGAAACGCAGATAGTCATTTCATGTATGCCGGTACCGATATACTCGTTCAGGTCATAGATGTGCGGAGTGCAAAGGCTCTCCTGCCTGCCTATCTTTTTGCCGTCTATATAAAGTTCAGTTATTCTTGTTCTTTCAAGATAAAGTTTAAGATTTTCACATTGCAGAGCAGAGAAGTCAACGTTTTTTCTGAACCATGCAAAGCCTTCAAATTTATATGTGTCTGTAAGAAAGCCTGTTTCTCTCTCAGTATTGTATTCGCCTTTTTTAGCGTTGGAAGTGGTGTTTGGAAGGTTTATTGTATCATCAAAAACAAGGTCAGTACCCTTATATTCCTTGTCAAGACACAGCAGCCACTCGCCGCTGAGGTCAAGCTTGTTTATCATTAAGCAACTATCCTTTCAAGTTCAAATTTTCAATATCCATTATAACATATGGTCTTGCCCATTTCAACCGAAATCGTTTGATTTAACCAAAATGCTATAAAATTTTGTTGTTTTTAACAATAAAATATGATACAATAAGATTAAAAGAAATCTGCCAACTGGAGGTGCAGGAAAAATGCTTGAAAATACAGACAGAAAGCTGTTGTGGCTGTGGCTCGATGTTGCGTTCGGACCTGCGGACAAGCGTTTGTGGGACGTTATGTCATATTATGACAGCGTTGAAGAAATGTGCGATGATCTATTGTCACTGCGCTGTGGATATGTTACTCAGCAGGAGGCTGAAAAGATAGCCTGCTGTACGTTCTTTCAGGCGAAACAGGTGGCTGAATACTGCGAGAAAAAGGGTATATATATCCTAACCCCTGACGATCCTCTTTATCCTGAACGGTTGAAACAGATAGAATGTCCACCTGCTGTGCTTTTCTGCCGTGGTGATGTAAGCTGTCTGTCTATTGAAAAGAGCGTTGCCATTATCGGCACTAGAGAACCAAGCGATTATTCTGTAGCCGTGGCGGAGGAGTTTTCAAGCTTTCTTGCAGAGCGTGGGGTAAATATCATAAGCGGATTTGCTATGGGTATCGACACTGCCGCACACCGCAGTGCGATGCGTGCAGGTGGAAGCACTGTAGCTGTTATGGGCTGTGGGCTAGAATATGATTATCCTCGTGGCAGGACGGGCTTCAAGCGTGAGATAGCAACACATGGGGTAGCCATCTCAGAATTTTTCCCTCAGGCAAGACCTGTTCCTGAGAATTTTCGTATAAGAAACCGCATTGTTTCGGCACTTTCACATTGCGTTCTTGTGGTTGAAGCAGGAATACGAAGCGGTACGCTGAATACTGTAAATCATGCTTTATCCCAGAATAAAGACGTTTTTGTTATACCGCCTCATGACATTTTCAGCGAGAAATACGCAGGACAGTGTGCGCTTCTCCGTGACGGAGCGGTAGAAGCTTATTCTCCAAAAGATATCCTCTATTTTCTCAATAAAGCCAAAATGTAGAACTACACTTAGTTAGTGTTTAATATCATACCTGTACCAAATCAACGATATCTACGTTAGTTGTAGGGGAACGGCTCAATTTCTGTTTCGCAGAAATGCGGCGTGCCGATCATTCGTTTTTTACACTCTAAATGAAAAAGGCTGCGACTTTTTGCCGCAGCCTTTTGTGATATCTGAAATTACTTTGAAAGTGGGCTTTCTCTGTAGATGATGTCCTCTCTCTTTGGTCCGTTTGAAACCATTGTGATAGGGAAGCCGATATGCTTTTCAACGAAGTCGATATACTTCTTGCAGTTTTCAGGAAGATCTTCATACTTCTTGATGCCCCTGATGTCTGACTTCCAGCCGTCGAGAACTTCGATAACAGGCTTTGCCTTTTCGAGCTTTCTTGTTGTAGGGAAGTCTGTTGTTACCTCACCATCTATCTCATAGCCTACGCATACAGGTATCTTGTCAAGATAGCCAAGAACGTCAACTACTGTGAAAGCAACATCTGTTGTGCCCTGGATACGGCAGCCATACTTAGTTGCAACGCAGTCGAACCAACCCATTCTTCTAGGTCTGCCTGTTGTTGCACCAAACTCTCCACCGTCGCCGCCTCTTCTTCTCAGCTCGTCAGCCTCGTCGCCGAATATCTCAGAAACGAATGCGCCTGCACCTACTGCGGAAGAATAAGCTTTAACAACAGTTACGATAGTCTTTATCTCATAAGGAGGTATACCTGCACCGATAGCACCGTATGCTGCCAGTGTAGATGAAGATGTTACCATTGGATAGATACCGTGGTCAGGATCCTTCAGTGAGCCAAGCTGACCCTCAAGAAGAACGTTCTTGCCCTCTTTGATAGCGTTCCAAAGGAAAGCAGATACGTCGCAAACATATGGAGCGACCATTTCCTTATACTCCATAAGAGTATTGAAAAGTTCGTCAGCGTCGATAGGAGGCTTGTGATAGAGATGTTCAAGAAGAATGTTCTTTGTTTCAAGAACTCTCTTGATCTTTGTCTTGAGAGCTTCCTCGTCGAACAGCTCCTGTACTTGGAAACCTATCTTTGCATATTTATCAGAATAGAAAGGTGCGATACCCGATTTTGTTGAGCCGAAGCTTGCCTTTCCGAGTCTTTCTTCTTCGTACTGATCGAACAAAACGTGATATGGCATTACCATCTGCGCTCTGTCGGAAATAAGTATCTTAGGCATTGGAACGCCTTCGGAAGTTACCTTTTTAAGCTCATTGAAAAATACAGGGATATTAAGTGCAACACCGTTGCCGATAATATTTGTTGTGTGATTATAGAATACGCCGGAAGGCAAAGTGTGCAAAGCGAACTTTCCGTAGTGATTTACAATAGTATGTCCTGCGTTAGCTCCGCCCTGAAATCTTACTACTATATCAGACTTTTCAGCAAGCATATCGGTAAGCTTGCCCTTACCCTCGTCGCCCCAGTTTGCGCCGACAATCGCTCTAACCATTTAATTTTATCCTCCTTGCCATAAAACAGCAAAATTAGTAGCAGATATTTATCAATATCAACACTGCTACCAGAATATTATAGCACAAAACATTCTATATGTAAAGGCACTTTTAAACATTTAACACTTTTATAACATTTAGCGTATTACCATACTGCTATGATAAAGAATAAAAAGTTTTAATATATCTTGCAAAAATCAGATTTGTGTATTATAATATAGTGTAACGGCTCGTGCTGTGAGATAACAAAATAAAATACGAGGGGATAACGATGACAAAAAGAAAACAATGTGCGGCTCTTGCGCTTGCATTGACGCTGACAATTTCTATGTTCGGCTGTGAAAAAGACAAAGAAACAACACAGTCGTCTGCGGTGTCGCAGATAAAGACAGGCGACTTAGCTCAACCAAGCAATGTGAAGGTCAAGAAATACAAATTTCCGGAGTTTCTGAATAAAATAAAAAGCCTTGACGAGCTTTCACGAAAGCTTTATACAAGCTTTGACAGCACTCAGTATGTTTCCGAGGTTGAGGAGCAGCCTTTTGAGGAATATAAATGTGAAAAGCTTCTTGCGGATCTTTTCTTCACTTATCGTGACGGCAGAGCAGTGGGACTTCTTGACAAGTCGGGAAACGTTGTGCTTGAAGCTGATGAGTACACTGAAATAACTGTGGTTAGCAATGGTATTCTACAGCTTTCTTATGATAAAGAGCGCAACGCTCCTATGCAGTATATGAAATATGACAGCGACGGAAATTTAAGTGACTATAAGCATAAGAAATTCTCCGCTGACAGCCTTTATACATATGAGTCGCAGGCTGATGACAGCAGCACGGACACTGTTTATTCACTTATGATTCCTGACGGTAAAAATGTTGTGTCATCAGACGGCTCGGATAAGTGGGATTCTGTTGAGAAGATATCAGCCGACAGCATAGATACAAATAAGGCGTACAAAGGCTTTTACAAGCTCACAAAGAATGGCGGCATATACTATGCTTGCTTTGATGACTTTTATAATTATGATATCTACGAGGGCGCATATGCAAAGGTTTGTGTGAAAGTAGGCGGAGAATACGGAGAATGCTATCTTGCCAATCATGATGATTACAACGAGCTTGTGAAAATGATAGACAGCTTCGGCAACGCTTCATACAGGACGGCTCCGTCTAAAGATCCGGGACTTGATTTTATACAGATAACTCTAGGACTTAAAGAGAACACCAAAACAGAGATAACTATTTCTTCTGACGGCTATTGCCTGACGGACACCATAGAAGCTGCTGAGGGTGAGGCTGTGAACAAGTATTTCTCCTATCTTGACAAGGAAGATTTCGCAGATCTTATACTTTGGTGTGAACAGGTGCTTGCTGAGGAGTATCAAAAATAGATTTAAACTTTTTATAAATAATTTGCAGGATAGCGTAAAATTCCTGCAAAATTGTTTTTTTTAGCTCTTGCAAGTTGTTGACATTAGGTAGAACTTGTGCTATTATATTAAAGGTGTGGCGGTTTTCCTGCATATTTTCAATGAACACTGCAAATACTTCTCTTGTGACGAAAGTTACTAATGAAGAACGGGAGGTATCTGAGTGTCTGAACAAGAAGAAAATGTAGAGAGCGAAAAGCTTGCTGAGGATATAAGGCAGATAAAGGAAATGGGTTCTGTCACATTGCCAGACGCAAAGCACGTTATACACTGCCTGAACATTATCGGTCAGGTGGAGGGGCATTATATTTTGCCTGCACAAAACAAGACCACCAAGTATGAGCATATCATACCTGCTCTTGTTGCTATCGAGCAGGATAGGAGCATAGAGGGTCTTGTGATAATCCTCAACACTGTGGGCGGAGATGTGGAAGCAGGACTTGCCATTGCAGAGCTTATTGCTAGTATGAAAACACCTACTGTGTCAATGGTTGTGGGCGGAGGTCACTCCATAGGCGTGCCGTTGGCGGTGTGTGCGAAAAAATCATTTATAGTGCCAAGCGCCACAATGACCATACACCCTGTTAGAATGAACGGGCTTGTGCTGGGAGTACCTCAGACGCTTTCTTATTTTGACAAAATGCAGGAAAGAATAGTTCGCTTTGTGTGCGATAATTCAGCCATAAAGCCTGAGCGCTTCCGTGAACTTATGATGTCAACGGGCGAGCTTGTAATGGACGTTGGTTCTGTTATCGACGGTGAGCAGGCTGTAAAAGAGGGGCTTATCGACAGGCTCGGCGGGCTTTCCGAGGCGATAGACTGCCTTTATGATATGATAGAAAACAGTTCTGAAAAGGAGAAAGCTGAAAATGTTTCAGACAATAATCGACCTTTATGACGTGTTCAGGACTGACGTAGATATCGGAGAAGAGTTTGAGGGTGATGATACTGCTGTGGACACAGATCCGGCACATTATCTCAGCCGTGACGGCTTTTATCTCTGACAAACAACAAAATTTCGGAGGACAGCAATGGGTATCATCAATGCGATTTTTCAGGCTATAATTCAGGGCTTGACGGAGTTTCTTCCAGTTTCAAGTTCAGGACATCTTTCACTATATCAGCATTTTACAGGAAACAGCGGAGAGGGAGCTTTGTTTTTCTCGGCGATACTTCACCTTGGCACGCTGGTAGCAGTATTTGTGGCTTTCAGGAAGACAATATGGGATATGATAAAAGAGCTTGGCGTTATGATAAAGGATATTTTTACAGGCAAGTTCACTCTTAAAAATATGAATCCTCCAAGGCGTATGATAGTTATGATAATAGTTTCCTGCTTCTGCCTTGTACCGTTCCTGCCATTTAAGGGCTGGTTTGAGGGCATTGCAGAGGATTCAAGCATTTTCGCAGAGGGTCTTTGTTTCCTTTATACATCGGCGATACTTTTTATGTCAGACCGCTGTGTGAAGGGTAAAAAGACTCAGGGCGATATAGCTTATAAGGATGCAATAACGGTCGGACTTTTTCAGGGAGTTGCACTGCTGCCCGGCGTTTCAAGATCAGGCTCGACTATCTCAGCAGGACTTTTCTCAGGCATGAACAGAGAAACATCGGTAAAGTATTCTTTCATTCTGGGCATACCTGTTATACTTATGAGCTGTCTGCTTGAAGTCAAAGACGCAGTATCAACACATACTGATATAGATTGGGTCAGCTGTGCTGTTGGATTTGTAGTTGCCGCATTTGTGGGACTTTGTGCTATCAAGCTTGTAAACTGGCTCGTTAAAACGGATAAATTCAAGGTGTTTGCTTATTATACCCTTGTGCTTGGCGTCATAGTCCTTGTTATCTCATTTATTGAGATGTGCATGGGTCACCCTATATCCTTTGCAAAGTAATGACATAAGATAATACAGTTTCTGTGAAAAAGCTTGAAATTCTGTTTTCAGGCTTTTTTGTAGGTTATAAAGGCAAATAACATTTTGCCTTTATTTGCTTAAATAAGACAAATACCGAAAGGAATGGTAAAATAAATGGCAGCTCAAAAGAAAGGCTCAAAGCCTGCGCCAAAGCAGACAGCGGCAAAGAAAAAGCCCGCACAAAAGCCTGCGCAAGCTGCAAAAAAGAATACAAAACAGCAAAAGCCTCAGAGCAAGCCGCAACGGTCAAATTCCATGACAGCAGTGAGAGAAAGAGAGAACAGACGCTTCTGGTCTTACATACTTTTCTTTTTCGGCATACTTGAACTGCTTATCACGTTCGTGGAGGGGGACGGCTTGTGGAAATGGCTCCATGAGCTGAACCGAGGACTTTTCGGCGTGACAGTATTTCTGTTTGCACCTATGATAATCTATGTTGCCCTTATGATAGCTTCAGATGTGACCCACAACAAGGTCATAGCGAAGGTGGTGGAGGGAAGCGTTCTTATGCTTCTTATAAGCGGCATGGCTCAGATAATCCAAGTGGGGTCTGTGGACGGAAGTTCGTTCTGGCTTAAACTTGTGGGGCTTTTCAATGATGGAAAACAACTCCGTGGCGGCGGACTTGCAAGCGCATTGCTTGGATGGCCTTTGCTTTCGCTTTTCAAGAGAGTTGGCGCAGGTATCGTTATCGTGCTTGTGGCGTTCACTTTTATAATGCTGCTTACAAATGTTACGCTTCCTCAGCTTCTAAAGGCAGTTTCAAAGCCTTTTGTAAAGAGCTATGAAGCGGTGAACGAGGAGCGTATCGAGCGTGCGGCTCAGCCTCCGAAGCCTCCAAGAGAGAAGAAAGAACCAAGGCGTAATGGTAGGGTTGATATTGCAAAGTTCTATCCTGATGATGGCCCTGACACTGCGGCGGAAGCCTTTGTGCCTGTTGCAGAGTCGGAAGAAGCTACCGACAAGGTGGACGCTTCAAAGATAGATATGCCGGTCCACCCTGTGAAAGCTCCTGTGATAACACATGAAAAGCTTGAAGAAACGGCTAAGACTACCGATAATGAGGAGCTTAAAAAGATAATAGAAAACGCCATAGGCGACAACAGAGAAGAAAAGAAGTCCAAGGACGAGCCTGTTAAGCCACCAGTAGTGAATGTTGATAAGAACGGTCAGACAACGTTCTTTGAGAAAGATAATAAAATATCTGCTTACGTTTATCCGCCTGTGGATATACTCAAATATGCTAAAAATCCTGTGGCTTCCGAGATAGTCCAGCAGGAGATACAAGAGAAATCTGCTAAGCTTGTGGAAACGCTTGAAACATATGGCGCTAAAACAAGGATCGTGGGCATACACAGAGGTCCGTCCGTTACAAGATATGAGCTTCAGCCTGCAGCAGGCGTAAGAGTGTCGAAGATAACGGGTCTTGCAGACGATATCGCACTTAACCTTGCGGCAATGAGCGTTCGTATCGAAGCGCCTGTGCCGGGCAAGGCGTGCATAGGCATAGAAGTGCCGAACGATCATAGAGATACGGTTTCTCTCCGTGAGCTTATTGACAGTGAGGAATACAGAAAGGCAAAGGGCAAGCTTACATTTGCAGTGGGCAAGGATATCGAGGGTAATATCATTATCGGCGATATCGCCAAAATGCCGCATATGCTCGTTGCAGGTACAACAGGTTCAGGTAAGTCTGTTTTTACAAACTCTATCATACTTTCTATACTTTACCATGCGTCACCTGACGAAGTAAAGCTTATTCTTATCGACCCTAAGAAAGTCGAGTTTCCTATTTATAATAAGATACCGCATTTGCTTATCCCTGTTGTTACCGAGCCTTTAAAGGCGGCTGGTGCGCTTGGCTGGGCGGTAAATGAAATGAACAAGCGTTATCTTATGTTCGAGGCGAACAATGTAAAGAACTTGCAGGAGTTTAACGACATGGTTCTTGAAGAACGCAATAAGCCTGCCGAGGAGCAGGACGAAGTCCGTGCAAAAATCGACCTGCTGCCGCAGATAGTTATTGTGGTCGATGAGTTCGCCGACCTTATGATGGCGGCAAGGAGCGAGGTAGAGGACTCAGTTTTAAGACTTGCACAGCTCGCTCGTGCGGCAGGAATACACATGATAATCGCAACACAGTCCCCTAGGGCGGACGTGCTGACAGGACTTATCAAGTCAAATATCCCATCGAGAGTTTCTCTCAGTGTATCCAGCAACGTTGACTCGCGAGTTATACTTGATGAAAGCGGTGCAGAGAAGCTTCTTGGAAACGGTGACCTGCTTTATAAGCCTGTTGGCGTTAAAAAGCCTATAAGAATGCAGAGCGGATATGCAGCGACTTCTGAGATAAGAGAGGTTGTAAACTTCCTCAAGAACGAGCATACCGCAGAATACAGCGACGAAGTTATCGCAGAGGTGGAGGAGAATACTCCGCAGCCAAAGGACAGCGGTTCGACAGGCAGCGATAATGTTTCCGTAAATCCTGATGACGACCTTGTAAATCAGGCAATATCCATAATCGTGCAGACAAATAACGCTTCCACCGCGTTCTTGCAGAGAAAGCTAAAGCTCGGTTTCCCTAGAGCTGCCCGTATCATGGACGAGATAGAGGAAATGGGCATAATAGGACCACAGGAAGGCTCTAAGGCACGAAAGATAAACATAACAAAAGAAGAATGGGCTGAAATGCAGGCAAGAAGATAGCTCAGGCGGAAAGGGATAACATGGCAGGCAGATCTGCGAAAAAGAAAAATTCTACAGCACCGCTTAAAAAGGCGGTAACGCTCATAGCGGTTTTTGTGGTGCTGCTTTTTACAGTGCTTGACCTGACAGGATTAGTTTCTTTCGACAGCTTGCTTATTAAGGCAGGCGTTGAGGACAAGCCGGCGGAACACGCTCAGACAGAGGTGCATTTTATCGACATCGGTCAGGGCGACAGCACCCTTGTGATATCACAAGGGGAGGCTATGCTCATTGACAGCGGCGATAAAGATGACAGCAATAAAATAGAAAAATATCTCGAAAAGCAGGGAGTGACAGAGTTAAAATATCTCATTGCCACCCACCCTCACGCTGACCATATTGGTGAGATGAGCGAGATAATAGACCGGTTTCAGGTGGATAAATTCATTATGCCGAAAGTCAAGGCTGATATGACGCCCACCACAACGATATATGAGAAAATGCTCAAAAGCATAAAGGCAAAGGGATTGAAGATAACACAGGCAAAGCCTATGGAATTTGAGCTTGGAAGCTGTAAGGTGGAGCTTTTCACACCAAAAAAGGATTATGATGATCTTAATAACTATTCCACCCTTGTGAAGATAACAGACGGTGAGAACAGTTTTCTTATCACGGGGGATTGCGAGACCACCGAGGAGAAAGATATACTTTCTCAGGGTTATGATGTTTCCGCAAAGGTGCTTAAAGCAGGTCATCACGGCAGTTCCACTTCTTCGGGGGTCGATTTTCTTAACAAGGTCATGCCGAGATATGCTGTTATATCCTGCGGCAAGGGCAACAAGTATGGTCACCCACACGAGGAAACTGTCACAAGGCTGAAAAAATATGCTTCCCATTTGTATGTCACTGCAGATGTGGGAACGATAGTTTTCAGCTCAGATGGCGAGGGGCTGAGCGTTTCTGCTGAAAAGGGAGAAAAGTGATATGGAAGAGATTCTTATAGTTGACAGGATAGAAAACGGCTATGCCGTGTGTGAAACTGAGCAGGGAGAAAAAAAGGATATAACGCTTTCTGAAACAAAAGACGTTCACGAGGGTGACGTGCTTATCTTAAAGGACGGCGTTTATATCCCAGATAAGGACAAAACAGAAGCAAGAAGAAAAAGGATACTCGCCCTACAGGAGGATCTGTGGGCTTAAATATATGCTGAAAGGTATAGATGGAAATGGAAAAAGATTTATTTACGCTTATCAATGAAAAGCTTTCAGGCTTATCAAAGGGACACAAGCTTATTGCGAACTACATTCTCTCCCACTATGACAAGGCGGCTTTTATGACGGCTCAGAAGCTTGGAAAAACTGTGGGCGTCAGCGAATCAACGGTGGTAAGATTTGCCTCAGAGCTTGGCTATGACGGCTATCCTGCCCTTCAAAAAGGTTTGCAGGAGCTTATGAGAAACAAGCTTACAACTGTTCAGAGAATAGAGGTCACTTCCGACCTTATGAGCAGTGACAACGTGCTTGAAAGGGTACTCAATCTCGACATCGACAAGATAAGGCGTACTTTGGAGGAAACCTCAAAGGAGGACTTTAACAATGCCGTTGACACTATCGTATCCTGCAATACTCTTTACATAATGGGTACGAGAAGTGCAGCTTCTATCGCTTCGTTCCTTGCGTATTATCTTGGACTTATTTTCCCCCATGTAAAGCTTGTTCAGAGTACGACTACTTCCGAGCTTTTTGAAAAGATAATGAGAATAGACGAAAAGGACGCCATGATAGGTATATCTTTCCCGAGGTATTCAAAGCAGACCGTCAAGGCACTTAAATATGCAAAGAGCAACGGTGCGAACGTTATAGCTATAACAGACTCAAAGGCTTCGCCTATCGCAAAGTATGCAGACAGCCTGCTTCTTGCAAGAAGCGATATGGCTTCATTCGTTGACTCTCTTGTTGCACCGCTGAGCCTTATAAATGCACTTATCGTTGCGGTATCAATAAGAAATATCGACAGAGTGTCCCAGACCTTTGAACGTCTTGAAAAGGTTTGGGCTGAGTATGACGTTTACGCAAAAAGCGAGGAAGATACACAGTGAGAAGATTTGACGCAGTTATAGCAGGCGCAGGTGCGGCAGGAATGTTCTGCGCAGTTCAGCTTGGCTGGCGTGGAAAGAGCGTTGCTGTTATCGAGCATAGCGGCTGTCAGGGCAGAAAACTCATGATAACAGGCAAGGGCAGGTGTAACGTCACAAACAACTGTACCGCTGACACTGTTATGAAAAATATCCCACGCAACAGCAAGTTCATGTATTCAGCACTGAGCAGATTTGCTCCAGAGGACGTTATGAGCTTCTTTGAGTGCCTTGGGGTGGAGCTTAAAACTGAGCGTGGCAACAGGGTTTTCCCTGTGAGCGACAATGCAAAGGATATCGTAAAAGCACTTGTGAAAGCCTGCGAGGACAGTGGTGTGCAGTTTATCGACGATGAGGTAAAAGAGCTTATCATCAAGGACGGCAGAGCAGAGGGCTTTAAATGCGAGCATGGGGATTATTACGCAGACAGCGTTATCGTTGCAACTGGCGGAAAGTCCTATCCACGGACAGGCTCAACAGGCGACGGATATAGGCTTGCGAAGTCTGTGGGGCATAAGGTCACGGCAATAACTCCGTCACTTTGCCCTGTAGTCACTTGTGAGCGTGAGGAATGTGCTTCTGCAATGGGGCTTTCCCTTAGAAACTGCACCTTGACGCTTCGTGAAGAGGACAGAGATAAACCAATTTTCCACGAGCTTGGAGAAATGCTTTTCACACACTTTGGTCTGAGCGGACCGCTTGTGCTTTCGGCTTCGGCTCACCTTGGTGATATGAACAAGTCAAGGTATTATATGGATATCGACCTTAAACCTGCACTGAGCCATGAACAGCTTGACAGCAGGATACTTCGTGATTTTGGTGATTTTCCAAACAGAGATTTTCAGAATTCACTGGGTAAGTTGCTGCCTTCAAAGATAATACCACTTATAATAAAAAGGTGCGGCATCGATCCTGAGAAAAAGGTCAATCAGATAACCCGTGAGGAGCGTGAAAGGCTTGTTTCCACAGTGAAAAAACTAACGTTCACAGTGAAGTGTATGCGCCCTGTAGAGGAAGCTATCATTACTCGTGGAGGAGTTGATGTTTCGCAGATAGACCCGCGGTCAATGGAGTCAAAGCTGTGTAAAGGACTTTACTTTATCGGTGAGGTGCTTGACGTTGACGCTTATACAGGTGGCTTTAATTTGCAGATAGCGTTTTCCACGGCGTATAGCTGTGCGGATAAAATAGGATAAGGAGATTTTGATATGGGAATAAACGTGGCTCTCGACGGACCTTCCGGAGCAGGAAAGTCCACTATCGCAAAGGCGGTAGCTAAAAAGCTTGAATATGTATATGTAGACACAGGTGCGATGTACCGCTCTATAGCTTATTATGTTATAAGAAAGGGTGCAGACCTTTCTGACCCTGAGCAGATAAAACCCCTTCTTGGTGAGATATCCATAAAGCTTTGCTACACAGAAGCAGGGCAGAGAGTAATGCTCAATGACGAGGACGTTTCAGACAAAATAAGAACGCCTGAGATATCCATGGGTGCGTCAAAGGTGTCTGCTATACCTGAGGTAAGAGAATTTCTGCTTGAACTTCAGAAGAATATCGCAAAAGAAAACAACATCATCATGGACGGCAGAGATATCGGCACTGTGGTTTTGCCAAACGCTGACGTGAAGATATTCCTCACAGCCGCTCCAGAGGCAAGAGCAGAAAGACGTTTCAAGGAACTTCAGGAAAAGGGCGACAAGTCTACATATGACGAGGTATTGCAGGATATAATCCAGCGTGACTATAACGATACACACAGAGAGATAGCACCGCTGAAAAAGGCTGATGACGCTGTTGAGGTGGACTCTACTGAGTTGACTCTTGAAGAGTCTGTTGAAGCTATCTACAAGGTAATAACCGATAAGACTAAAAAAAAAGAGCGTAAGATAAAAGAGATAATGCCTGTCAGACCTGTTAAAAAAGAACACAGGCTTGGTCATTTCCATATGTTTTGGTACACAGTGCTGAGATGTATCGTTATCGGACTTTATCATCTGTATTTTAACATCACTTTCGAGGGTACGGAAAATATCCCAAAGGACGGTGGGAATATATTCGCATCAAATCACAGAAGCTATCAGGACCCTGTTTTTATCGCACTGCCAACAAGAGTGCCGCTTTCTTATATGGCTAAGGAGGAGCTTTTTCATCAGAATGTGTTCTTCACTCTGCTTATAAAAGCGTTCGGAGCATTCCCTGTCACAAGAGGAAAGGGCGACACTCAGGTCATAGATACATCTATCGAGAAGCTTGAAAAGGGCAGAAACCTTGTCATATTCCCTGAGGGAACACGTTCAAAGGACGGCAAGGTAGGAAAGGGCAAAACAGGTGTTGCATTGGTGGCGGCTGTGGCTCAGGTGCCTGTGGTCCCTGTTGGTATTAATTTCGAGGGCAAGCTCAAATTCAGAAAGCGTGTAGTTGTAAGATTTGGCAAGCCTATAGTGCCTTGCGAGATAGGCGTTACAGCCACCGACCCTCATTCTCTTAGGACTATCAAGAACGAGATCATGAAAAATATCACGGAGCTGGTACATTAAATGTTAACAAAGTGTAAAATTTGCGTTGCAAAGACCGCAGGTTTCTGTTTTGGTGTAGACAGAGCCGTAAAAATAGTGTATAATGAATTAGATAACCGAAATAATGTTGTAACGTTAGGCCCAATCATTCACAATCCAAACGTAGTTTCTGACCTTGAAGCAAAAGGAGTTTACTCCACCGATGTGGATAAGGTCACGAAAGACCAGACAGTTGTTATCAGATCCCACGGAGTTGGACTGGACGTGTATGAAAAGCTTGCAAAGGTAGGTGCGGAAGTAATTGACGCTACCTGTCCCTTTGTGGCAAGGATACACAAGATAGCAGCCGAAAAATCGGGCGAGGGATACGTTATTCTTATCGCAGGTGATGAGGCTCACCCGGAAATAATGGGTATAAGAGGTCATTGCAGCGGAGAGAGTTATGTGTTCAGTTCATGTGACGATTTTGAAAATTTGGTGAAAGAGAAAGATTTTTCGTCAAAAAAGGTTGCAATTCTGGCTCAGACAACGTATAATAAGAATATGTGGAGAAAGTGCGAAGAGCTTTTTGAGAGGTATCTGCCTGAGGCTGTGGTGTATAACACCATATGCAGTGCCACTTCTGAAAGACAGAAGGAGGCGGCGGAGCTTGCGAAGGCTGCCGACATAATGATAATAGTCGGAGGGCTGCACAGCTCCAATACTCACAAGCTTAAAGCCATATGCGATGAATATTGCAAATGTTGGCTTGTGGAGGACGCCGAAGGACTGAGGGCATGTGATATTGACTTATCAGGTGCAAAATTTATCGGGATTTCTGCTGGTGCATCGACGCCGGCTTATATAATCAAGGAGGTACAACAGACCATGAGTGAAATGTTGAACAATGTTGACGAAGAATTTAATTTTGAGGAGGAACTGGAAAAGACTCTGAAAAAAATACATACGGGAATGAAGGTTGAGGGCGTTGTCACCGATATCAATAACGGTGAAGTAGCCGTAGATATCGGAACAAAGCACACAGGCTATATTCCTGCATCTGAACTTACAGATGATCCTACTAAGAAGCCAGAGGATATCGTAAAGGTAGGCGACAAGATCGATCTGATCGTTCTTAAGACAAATGACCAGGAGGGTATCGTTACACTTTCTAAGAAGAAGGTTGACGCTGTTCTTGGTTTCCAGAAGATAGTTGAGGCTAAGGAAGCTGACGCTACACTTACAGGTACAGTTACAAACGTTGTTAAGGGCGGTGTACTCGTATCAGCTAACGGTGTTAAGGTATTTATCCCTGCTTCACAGGCAGCTCCAAGAAGAGATTTCGATCTTAACGATCTGCTCAAGCAGTCAGTAAGCTTCAAGATCCTTGAGGTAAACGAGGCTAAGCAGAGAGCAGTTGGTTCTATCCGTGCAGTAGCAAGAGAGGAAAGAGCAGCAGCTCAGGCTAAGTTCTTTGAGACAGCTCAGATCGGTTCTGAGGTAGAGGGTACAGTTAAGTCTATCACAGATTACGGCGTATTCGTAGATCTCGGTGGTGTTGACGGCCTTATTAGAAGAATGGATCTTTCTTGGAACAGGATCAAGCACCCTTCAGACGTTGTTTCCGTTGGCGATAAGATCACTGTTACTATCAAGGATATCGACAGCGAAACAAAGAAGGTTTCATTGACATATAAGAAGGCTTCTGAGAATCCATGGGAGATCTTCAAGGCTAACTATGAGGTAGGTCAGGTAGTTAAGGCTACTGTTGTTTCTATTACAAGCTTTGGTGCTTTTGCACAGATCATTGACGGTATCGACGGTCTTATCCATATCTCTCAGATCGCTAACCAGAGAGTAAACAATGTTGCAGATATCCTTTCTGTAGGTCAGGTAGTTGATTGCCAGATCACAGAGATAGATCTCGACAAGAAGAGGATCAGCCTGTCTATGAGAGCTTTGCTTCCTGCTGATGACGAGGCTTCTGAGGACGCTGAATAAGCAATAAAATTCATGGGGGCGAGTGATCGCCCTCGTTTTTTATTTTCAATGAAATAACGGCAGCTTTGTTCTGTCAAAAAATCCTTAGAAAAAACTAAAGATTTACCGAAAAGACTTAACTTTTTGATTCGTATGTGGTATAATAATATCAGATCAAATAAAGACGAAAGGTTAAATTTATGGATGAAATAAAAAACACGGCAGTTAAAAAACGCAAAAAGAAAAGATCCACTAATCCTGCTGTCAGAGTTCTCAAAATATTAGGCACAGCTTTGCTGTCGATATTCCTGATACTCATTATCACCTGTTCTATATTTGCAACAGTTCTGACTATTTACGTCCTTAACTTTGCAGATACCACAACAACTATCAGCCTGGACAAGACGGAAACAAGCAACATTTCGAGATTTTTGTCTGTCAACCCTGACTATGATGAAGATGATGAGGATTCACAGGAGTATGACCTTTATTATGCTCTGAAAAACAGCAATAAGCACGTTGTATGGGCTGATCTTGAGGATATCCCTCAGTATGTTCAGGACGCTTTTGTGTACACCGAGGACGAGAGATTTTATTCTCATGACGGCGTTGACTTCAAGAGAACGTTCGCTTCATTTGTCAATGTATTCATTCCGATATACGGCGGCAGACAGATAGGTGGTTCGACTATCACTCAGCAGACTATCAAGAACATCACGGGTGATGATTCCAGAGATTCTATCCATGGTATCGAGCGTAAGATACGAGAGATCTTCCGTTCTATCAACGTGGAAAAGACCTACACAAAGGAAGATATCCTCCAAAGCTATCTTAACCTTGTGCCACTGACAACTCAGGAGTATGATATCATCGGAGTTCAGGCTGCTGCAAACTTCTATTTTGGCAAGGACGTAAAGGATCTTAACCTTGCTGAGGCAGCTTCACTTGCGGGTATGACAAGCTGGCCTGCTGCAAACAACCCATATGATAATATGAAAAACAACAAGCTCAGACAGAAGTACACGCTGGATCATATGCTCGATAACGGTGCAATTTCTGAGCAGGAATATAACGAAGCCCTCAACTATGAGCTTAAAATAACAGGCGATATAACCTATACAAGCTCATCTATCTATGAGGACGAAACAAAGGATCAGGGTCCGACATCTTATTTCATGGACGCTGCTATCAATCAGACTATACAGATAATCGCTGACTATTATGGCATTTCATGGGAGGACGCTTCCGCAAGACTTTATGACGGCGGATTTACTGCATATACCACTGTTGACAGAAGTATGCAGAAGAAGGTCGAGAAGGAAATGCAGAAGCAAAGTAATTTCACCACCTATGAAATGAACAAAAAGGATGATACTCTGTGGTCTGGCTTTATCGCTATGGACTACCAGGGTAACGTTAAGGCTATCGTCGGCGGACGTGATAAGAAAGAGGAGTCTAGAGTTTATAATATTGCTACTGATGCCAAACGTTCACCAGGTTCTTGTATCAAGCCTATAGCTTCATACGCTCCAGCGCTGGATCAGGATCTTATGACATGGTCAACCCTGTTCACTGATGAGCCTATCACTATTAAGGTAAAGGGCAAGGACAAAAAGTGGCCTGTAAACTATTCTGAAACAGGCGACAGTGCAAACTGGTCTTATCAGCAGCTTACAACTGTAGAAATGCTCACAAGGTCGCTGAACACTCTTCCTGCACAGCTTATCAAAAAAATGACACCTGCTTATTCCTATAACTTCCTCAAGGAAAAGCTTGACATTACTACGCTTGCAGACTCCGATGCTGACTATTCACCAGTAACTGTCGGCGGTCTTACAAATGGTACTAAGCTTGAGGAGCTTGTAGGCGCTTATATGATATTCGGCAATGGCGGTAAGAAGTATGACGTTACCTACGTTTCAAAGGTAGAGGACGCTGACGGAAACGCTATCTATGAAAAGAGCGACGGATACAAGCAGGCTATCAGCGAGTCTACCGCTTACGTTATGAACAGAATGATGCAGAATGTTATAACTCAGCAGGACGGTACTGGTAGATATGCTAAGCTAAACAATACTGACCTTGTCGGTAAGACAGGTACTTCATCTGACTGGTTTGACCTCTCTTTTGTAGGCTGTACTCCTGACTATGTTTCAGGTATCTGGATAGGTTATGAAAACCCTGCCACTATTCCTACGAACGAGTATCAGAATATCGGTGCGATTTGGAAGAACGTTTTTGGTGATATCGCTGAGAATGAGAAGCATAAGTCATTTGAAAAGACTTTCAAAATGCCTGATACAGTTGAAAAGCTCACCTACTGCACAAAGACAGGTAAGCTTGCGTCAAATTCATGCTATAGCACGGCAACTGGATATTACAAGAAATCCAACGAGCCTGAGTATTGTAGCGGAAATCATTAAAATTAAAGCCTCCATAACTCTATGGAGGCTTTTTTGAAAGGAAATCATTATGGAAAATAAACTGCGAATGTGCGTTCCATGCCATTTCGGGCTTGAAAGCGTGCTTGCATATGAGATAAAAAAGATAGGCGGTGAAAATCTTACCACAACTGACGGCAAGATAAGCTTTGATGGTGGCTTTGACGTGCTTGCAAAGGCAAATCTTTGGATCGCCACAGGAGAGCGTGTACTTATCGAGCTTGGCAGCTTTAGAGCAGAAAGCTTTGAACAGCTTTTTGACGGTGTTATGAATCTTCCGCTGGAGAATTTTATCGGCAGGGAAGACGCTTTCCCTGTTAAGGGTCATGCCCTTAATTCAAAGCTTCATTCTATCCCTGATTGTCAGAAGATAATCAAAAAAGCCTGCGTTAAAAGACTTGAAAAAGCCTATGGCATAAGCTATTTTGAGGAAACTGCGGCAAAACATCAGATACAGTTTGCTATCCATAAGGACATTGCGACTATCTATCTTGATACATCAGGTGTAGGACTTCACAAGCGTGGCTACAGAAGAAATTCCAACGACGCACCTATCAAGGAAACACTTGCCGCAGGTATAGTTGACCTTGCAAGAGTTCGTGCGGACTCAGTTGTGGTGGATCCTATGTGTGGTTCAGGTACATTTCTTATTGAGTCGGCATACAAGGCACTGAAAGTTGCACCTGGTCTGAGAAGAAATTTTGCGGCAGAGCAGTGGTCACAGATACCTGAAACAGCGTGGCGCAATGCAAGAGCCGAGGCTATGGACGCTATCGACAGGCAAGGTGCATTCAAGGCATTTGGCTTTGATGTTGATGATATAGCGGTAGAGCTTACAAGAAACAACGCTAAAAAGGCAGGAGTAGGCTCAAAGCTTACAGTAAAACAGCAGGATATCTCAAAATACAGCCAGATAGAGGGTTCGATAACAATTGTCAATCCCCCATATGGCGAGCGTATGCTTGAAATAAAGGAAGCCGAGGAGCTTTATAAGAAAATGGGACAAAGACTTTGCCCGTCAAAGGAGAACCCATGCTATATAATCTCCCCACATGAGGAGTTTGAGGTGTTTTTCGGCAAAAAGGCTGACAAAAAGCGCAAGCTTTACAACGGCATGATAAAATGTAATCTGTATATGTATTTCAAGTGAGGTGCGTGGTGGGTTTGAAATTATCAGAACTTGACGGGATCGTATTCGATATGGACGGCGTTATTTTCGACAGCGAAGCAATAGGTCTTGAAAGCTGGGAGTGCCTTGGAAAGAAATATGGTCTGACCAACGTTCACGAAAATGCTATGAAGTGTATTGGCAGAAGCACTGTTGATACAATGGCTATCCTAGAAGCCGCATATGGTGACAAAGTGTCAATACCCGAACTTTATGACGAAGCAAAAGCCATTTGTGCAGATATAATCGCTGAGCGTGGTTTGCCTCTGAAAAGCGGAGCAAGGGAGTTGCTTTCTTATCTTAAAGAGCGTGATATAAAGGTAGGACTTGCTTCATCAACGTCTTACAAAGGGGTTATCAAAAATCTAAAGGGAGCAGGTCTGCTTGATTATTTCCATGTGATTATTGGCGGAGATATGATAAAACATTCAAAGCCACAGCCTGAGATATATTTACTTGCCTGTGAGAAGCTGGGAGTAAGGCCTGAGAAAACTGTTGCTGTAGAGGACTCTTACAATGGCATAAAGGCGGCTTACAATGCGAAAATGATACCAATAATGGTGCCAGATCTTATTGCACCGACAGATGAGATATTGTCAATGGTGTACAAGAAAATGGATAGTTTGGACGCTGTCCTTGAATATTTTAAAGTATAAACAAAAGCACAGTAGTGATATAGAAGTTTTTTTCTTCCTTAGTGTAGTCGCATAACACCGTCGGTTATGCGACCTTTTTTTCATATTTACCTGTTTCAACGGATATGGTCGATACCGCCACATCAAAGTGAAAGTGTATCTCAATATCTTGCACACGCTTTCCGCTGGACTTGTCGGGTTCGTGGACGATGATCTTGTCGACCAGTTCGTGCATGATCTCAGGCTTTCCTGTCAGATCCTCAGTTGTCGGTTTTGCAAGCGGGAAGTCCTGCAAATTGTGGGCATCTTGAATGGTGTAGGTGTACTCTCTTGTGTCAGCCTGGACTAAGGTGATCGCTGTCATCGTGCCTGAACAGATCACGACAGCACCAAGCAAAGCACCTAATGTGAAGATACGTTTCATAGGAAACCCTACTTGTTTTGATTTGTTATACTCATTATAACAAAATCGGAACCTGCTGTGAAGTTCCGATTCGTTATCACTTATAAACCTTTGGATTATTGCTTATTGTGAGAACAGCCAGCTCATAATGCTTTCATCTTCCGCAAAAGCCATACCGCCGCCGTGCTGATCTTGGAAACCTCGTTCGGAGAAATAGTCCTGTTCCTTCACATCAAGGACAAGCAGCTCGCTGATCTCATCGGCAGAAAGCCCCTGCACTTTATACAGGGAATACAGATCGCTGTACGCCTGTTTCAGATAGCCTGAACCGTAATAGCTGTCGTCTTCACCGATCGCCATATACACAGGAGCATGGGCGTTTGCGAGGACATCAAGATCACCGTCCCACTTTGAGCTTGTCATCAAATAGGCGCTGAACAGCTCAGGGCGTTTGCACATGACGAGCGAGCCTGTTTCACCGCCGCCAGAAAAGCCGTGCAGATAGACTTTCTTCCGGTCGATATTGTAATGCTCCAGAAAATACTCCGTCAGCTCTATCGCCATATTTGCCGATGTTTCGCCCCAATCGTCAAGCTGCGTAGAGAGGACGATCATTTTGTCATTGTAATTCCTTGCTTCAAAAGGATAGCTTTCACCGAGGTTCGCACCCACGCCCTGAAAGTACAGCCCCTCCCAACCGGGGAGCGTTACGAACAACGCATAGGGTTCAGAGCCGTCATAGCTTTCGGGGATATAGCTTGAAAAATGGATATCGCCCTGTGTATCGGAATGCAGCACATTATCCACGATAAAGCCGTCTTTTTCCTGTGTGCCGAATTCAATGCTTCCATTCAAAAGCTCACGTTTCATCAGCCAGTTCTGCAAATTGGCAGGCTCACGCTTTGTGGGGATCGTTCCCGAAAACTGCTCCTCCCAGAAGTTCACAGCATCGTAGATCCACCCCTCAGCGACTGTTCCCGTGCCGAGTCCGAAGCCGTGCGGAAGTCCCTCATAGGCATGGAACTCCGTGGGGATGCCGTAGCTTTCAAGGGTATTCAGGCGGCTCTGCATCGTTTTCCAATTTGCGATACCGTCACTCGTTCCCACACAAACATAAGTCGGAGCATCCGCCTTTGAAGTGTAGGTGTAGCCCGTGTACTGCATGATGACCGCACCTGCCTGTCCGATGTCAGTGCGACTTGTGAGCTGCTGCAAATAGTCCGAATTACCAAGCATTGCCGCCATTCTTGCACCTGCCGAGCCGCCCCACAGGGAATAATCATTAGGATCGACTTTCAGCGTGTCGGCATTGTCATGAATAAACTCGATCGCCCTCGCAAGGTCATCATAGGGAGCATCGGGACGGTAGATCAGCGCAAGGGCATTATAGCCCATTTTTGACAGTTCAAGAGCGTGGGGAAAGCTGTCGTGCATCGCCCCCACGTAGGCAAATCCGCCGCCTGCATTGCACACAGCAAATTTCGCATTGTCCTCACCCTTGAAGAAAAAAAGTCCCGTGTCACGCAGACTGCTGTCCGCCTGCATTTCCTCTTCGGTGTAGATGTTGTAGAATATCTGCTGACCACTTTCTGCGGCGTTTTTCAGGTAATTGACGATTTCAACGGTCTTTTCGGGCTTGATATAATTGTACCATGTGTAGGTACTGCTTGAACTCACATCTTTCAGTGTCATATCGTCGGAAACAGTCTTGTCCACGGGAAAAAGCAGTCTGCCGAAATCACCGAAAGCTGCCATATTTTTGACTTCACCGACAGTCATATTCTCGGTCACTTCATCTGTCTGCACGGTATCACCTCCGAAGAACAGCGGCAGAGCGTTGTACATGAACTCACGGCAGGAAATGTGGTCGTGCTGACCGCCCTCACGCTGATAGAAAACATAGTGATCGGGGGTAAACACCTCGCTGCGGGAGAGCATTTCCTCCGCCATGTCAATGGACTGGGACTTCACTGTGTCATTTGTGCCGACACCGTGATAGATGAAATATCCACGCTCGTCAAGGTCGTTGTCCTGAATGAGTTGCTGAATGAAGTCCACATTCTTTTCAATCTGGAAATCGCCGTAGCCTCCATAGTACCAGCACGAACCGCTCATGGGCAGGAAGTAGCGGATATAGTCGGAATCATAGCAGAATTGCAGCCACGTTGTCACCGAGCCGAGAGAGAATCCGCCGAAGGCTCGGTGGTCACGGCTGGCTTTCAAATCGTCGGGCGAGGTGCTTTCCGCATAGGTATGGAACTTTCCCTCTACCGTAGGCATCAGATATTCCTCGAAGTCACGATGAAACTGTCTGAACTCCGCAACAGAGCCGGAAAAGCCCGTGTCGGAATTGTCGTTATAAAATGTGGCGGATACAAATATCGTAGGCGGAATATCGCCCTTTGCGATCATATTGTCCAGCATATCTGTGATGTTTGCGTACTGAAAATACTCACCTGCATGACCGCCCCAGCCGTGCATCAAGTAGCAGATATTGTAGCGTGTTTCGGTGTCGTTTTCATCGTAGCCGTAGGGAAGATAGACGTATGCGGTCTTAGTAATATCGCTCTCGTCACGGACAAAGTCCTTGCTGTCATAAGTGATCTGCGTGACTGTTCCTGCCTGTTCGATCGGCTGCAATATATATCGGGAACGGTGGTACTCATACCCGTCTGGGCGATCTCCTTCACCGTATCTGAACTTACGGCGGCTTTTGGTATCGTCTGCGAGTTTGCTGTGTTTTCCTGCTGTGTTCCGCAGCCTGTCAGGAATGACATCAGTACTGTTCCAAGTAATGCAAAGCGTTTCATAGCGTTCATCTCCTTCGCTCCTTTCTGAAAGATGTGTTGACCGTTTACTACAAATTCAGACTGTCTACCCATTCTGTAACTTCGGCAGTATCGTAATCTTCACTGAACCGCATACCTTCGAGCCAGTTGCCCGTACCTGCCATTTCAGCAAGGTGAACACCGCTGTCGCCAATACCGTCTGACATTGATGTGCAGAACGGGATAACGTCTTTCCCGCTGAAATCATTATCCATTACAAAATCATTGACCACCCATGAGGCTTCTCTCCACCAGAGGGGATAGCCGATCAGAACAGTATCATAGCTGTCCCAGTTCTCAACAGTCGTGGAAACAAGCTCTGTGTGACGGTTCTCGTCATTATGCTCTGTCACGACTCGGCTCTGCTCATTTGTCCAGTTGAGGTCGTCCTCTGTGTAAATATCCACAGGTTCGATCACAAATACATCTGCCCCAAGCGCATCGGCAACGATCTCTGCGACACCTTTGGTATGTTCCTGCGCCGAATAATAGACCACAAGAATATTACTGTCAGCGGTTTCATCGGTCGTTTCTTCGGGAGCTTCGGTCACAGCATCAGTAGTTTCTGGTGTTTGCTCCGTTTCTGTCTGCGTTTCTTGTTCTGATACTGCCGTAGTCGTTTCTGTTTTTGTCGCTTGTGTTGTTTCAGCTTTTGAACCTGTTGTTACCTGACTTCCGCAGCCTGTGAGCAGTCCTGCGATCATCAGGAACGGGATCATGATTTTTATTGTATGTTTCATAAGTAATACCTCCGTTTCGGTTTTCTTTACCTATATTATAGCAAAACGGAGACCTCATGAGAAGTCTCCGTTTGTTATGACCTATTAACCTTTGAGTTATTACTTATTCAGCTTTTTCACCGCATTCAGGAACCGCTTCACGGTCTTGCTCGGTTTCGGTGCATGAAGCAGACCGAAGGGCATGGAATAGTCCCAGTCCACAGGCAGCGTTTTCAGCAGCGGGTGGACATTCGACCACATATCAATACACATCAAGACATGATCGCTGTTCTCGCAATCGTTGAACACCGAGAGATTGATGAAATCAAATGTCACGATGTTGATTTCAGGGTGTTCTACCGTGAGCCATTTGCGGAGCCTGTCCGTTTCCTCGTTCCAGCCCTCACGGATCAGCATGATCGACCTGCCGTGCAGGTCTTCCACTGTCAGCCTGTCTTTTTTCGCAAGAGGATCATAGACCGATACTGCACAGCGCATCGGTACATCTGCTATGAACTGTGCCGCACACTGCCAGTGTTTCAGAGCTCGTTCATCATAAACTCCGCATACGATGTCAATGTTCTTTCCCATGTTTTTGAGTATCTCTCTTGCGTTTTCGGGAGTGTTCTCAAAGGGGACGAGCTGGAATTTGATGTCGGGGATCTCCTCTCTGATCTGCGTCCACATATCCACAATGGTCTGTCCGGGTGTCATGGTCGATGTACCGATACGAAGTACAGACGGTTGTGTGTCATCGGCTTTCTTCGCCCGCTCCACCGATTCACGGCAATAGGCAATGATATACCGCGCATCCTCATAGACCGACTGTCCTGCCTTTGTGAGCTGTAATCCTCTGTGCGTGCGTGTAAACAGACGGACACCAAGACTGTCTTCCAGCAGATTGATCTGCTTGATGACCGCAGGCGGCGAGATAAACAGTGCTTCCGCCGCTTTATTGAAGCTGCCGCTGTCTGCGACAACGATAAATGTGTCGAGCTGATGATTATACATAATAATGCTCCCTTCGTAGAGATCTGCTATATTCCATTATATCACAGCACCGACGAAAAAGCAAGCATGAACCTTTAGGTTAATGCCAAAAGACCTGTCCAAATAGATCAGACAGGTCTTTCGTACATTTTATACCTTTGCAGACAGCTTTTTTGCATCGGAGGAGTTCACGATCATACCCTCATAGGAAAGTCCGTAAAGCCCTGCAAAGCGTGACATTGTATATTCTCCGGCTTCAAGCATCCACTTTTCGGGTGCTGCTCCCTGAAAGATAAAGAACAGCTTACCGCTCAGTTCTCCTTGCCCGACCGGACCATAGCATCTGTCAAGCAAAGTACGCACACTGCCACAGATGTTGTGCCAGTAAAGTGGAGAGCCGATCACAAGTACATCCGCCGCCTTGATCTTTGCGATCACCTCATCAAACTGATCGTTAGGGAGCTTCTGTCCGTACACGCCGATCACATAGTCTGTCAGATTCAGTGTTTCGTAATTCTTACCATTCAGCAGTATCTTCGCAAGTCCGGCAGTATTTCCATCAGGATTCGGGCTGCCGTTGATAAATAAAATGCTCATATCATTTCTCCTTACCAGTTCTTTGTTTCCTTTTCACTGCGATTGTTCTTCTTGCGTTCCTTGACCATCTTCACGAACCACTCCACCATTGCAGGATCGTAGTGGGAGAAGAACGAGCTTGTCGCAGTGTCGAGGGCGGCGATCACTGTCATATCTTCATCAGAGAGCGTGAAGTCGAAAACATCGATATTCTGTATCATTCGCTCTCTGTGTGTGGACTTCGGCAGCACAACAACACCGCGCTGAATATTCCAGCGGAGCATGACCTGTGCTGAGGTCTTGCCATATTTTTTGTCGATATTTATGAGCGTTTCATTCTCAAACAGACCGCCTCTGCCCTCGCCGAAGGGTGCCCACGCCTCACACTGTACGCCGTACTTGTCCATGTACTCCTTGGCGACCTTCTGCTGATTGAGGACGTGCGTTTCCACCTGATTTACCATTGGCACGATGTTTGCAAAGCTGGCGATGTCTACCAGTCTGTCGGGATAGAAGTTGGATACGCCGATTGCACGGAGAACGCCCTCGTTGTAAAGCTCCTCCAATGCACGGTATGCACCGTAATAATCGCTGAACGGCTGGTGCAGGAGCATCAGGTCGAGATAGTCGGTTTTCAGCTTTTCGAGGGAAGTGTAGACCGATTTCTTGCACTCCTCATAGCCGTAATGCTCCACCCAGACCTTAGTTGTGAGAAAAATCTCCTCACGGGGAATACCCGATTTTGTGATAGCTGCACCTACTTCTTCCTCGTTGAAATAGCTCTGTGCCGTGTCGATCAGACGATAGCCCACCGAAAGTGCATCGGTCACACACCTCTCGCACTCGTTCTTTGTCACCTGATACACGCCGTAGCCGAGCATGGGCATTTTGATCCCGTTGTTGAGCTGTACATATTCCATAGTTAACCTCCCATTAGTCATTGATATATCCCTGACTTTTCAGCCAGTTTGTTACTTCATTCAGATCGGTATTGTTTCCGTTGAAACCCTCTGCGACCGTTGCTCCGTCACATTCGTCCTTCAGAAGCTCATAGCCCGAATCAACACCGCTGCCCTGATTTGTGCAGAACGGAACAATGGTCTTTCCACTGACATCGTATTCCTCAAAGAAAGAACCTATCGGCATCGGGGCATTGAACCACCATACGGGAAATCCGATATAGATCGTATCATACTGATCGAGATCATCGGGAAGTCCGATCAGCTTCGGACGAGTGTTAAACAGTTCCTCCCAGAACGCACGATAAGCGGTCAGCGGGTAGCTCTCGTAATAGAGCCTGCTTGTCTGAATACTGTACAGATCTGCACCCGTTGCTTGCTGAAACAGTCTTGCAACGTACTCTGTGTTGCCGTAAACATTTCCGCTGTTATCCGTTCTCATACTTGCCGATGAAACAGCATCGATCTTGTCGAGATCAACTACATCTGCCTGAGAGAAATATACCACAAGCGACTTCGTTCCACTTTCGCCTCTGATAATCGCATTATCCTTCTTGTTGCCCTTGCCGCCCAAAATGATGATAAGCGATAGGATGACAAGTATCAGCAGGACAACAAGAAACACTTTCAGAAGTCCCTTGACCGTCAGTTTCTTTTTTGCCTTTTCTTCCATGATAACACCTCCGATTCGTGTTCCTTGTGTATATTATACCATGAAAAGAAGGCTTTGAGAAGTTTCGATTGGTTATATGGTTTGAACCTTTGGGTTATAGCTTGCTATGCTATACTTATGGATCGTCAAAGGGCAATGCCCCGATCACGAAAATATTCCTTTTTTTATTCTGTAATTATTTTAGTCCTGAATCTCCTGAATCATAGCTGCACCGTCCTTGAAACCGACCTTATAAGCAGCTCTCATCTCAGCGGCGGAAGTATCGCTCACACAGTCAAGTATCTTGTGGAACACTTCAATCTGCTCCTCGTTCAGTGAATTTTCAAATGGTATGCAGAGCTTGTTAAACTCGTCAGAGAACTCAGCGGCATGAATATCCCCCACACGGAGGTTGTAAATCATATCAATCATTGTAAGCACCCTTTCGGTAATAATTTAGCTTGCTGTACCTGTCTTACAATGTTTGTCTGAAAACTTCTTTATGCCTACTGTCGTAAGCCCCTCGGCTTATCACCGAGGGGCTTTGTTTTAAGTGTGATGAAATAAATGCAATGTACTCGTCAAATCCTCCGCACCCTACTCTAAAAAACAGACCATGCAAGGAATTTCCATCCCAGCAGGAGCGAATAGACTTTTCTTTGGCAAACGCTTACGAAAAGAAACACCCACTCAGTTACAAAACTGAGTGGGCTTTTCGTTTCGCTTTTACTTGACAAAATAGACTTTTCTTTGGCAAACCCTTACGAAAAGAAACACCGCCAATAATCTCACAAGTAACGGTGTTTCTTTTCACTAAATCTTTGGGAGAAACCGCTTAGCCAATAGGCTTATGCAGTACCCTTTTGTCATTTTTATTATATCACAATGCTAATAAAAAGTCAAGAGCTATAAGTTCAGAGGATGCCGCTTCTTATCTTATTTCTCATCCCAGTACTTATCCACATACTTTTCGGCATCTTCCTGTGCCAGCTCATACTGTTTCAGCACAAGTGAGATAGTTTGTTCTTTTGTTTGGCCTAGTTCTCGAGCAATTAAAACAGCCCCTCTAACGCCCTCTTCAAAACCTTCGTCATGGATGCACTTTTCATCACGTTCACTAAAACTTGTAATACACAAAAGTTCCACCTCCGATTTGTTTTTTCTGAGAAATCTCTTTATTGCAAAGCTTTCAGGCATTTCATCGATAGCTATATCCACAGCTTCTTTTATACCCATTTCTTTGCTTAGAGTTTTAACTTTTTCTACAAACTACGAATAGTTCATCAATGGTTTGCACGCATTAAGCAGTTCCTCGCCAGTGCTCATATTGAACACTTCCTTTCTGTCATTATACCTCTTTTCAGAGGCTTCTGTCAAGTCTATTTTTTCCTCTGTCGCTGACCTCAACAAAAGAAAAAGGTCAACAAAAAAGAGAGCATCTTATATTTAAGACACTCTCTATACTAAAGACCTATTAACTTGTACTTATATTATATCGCATAGCCGAATGACGCAGTATAATTAAACTTGACAAGTTACAATCAAAAGCCCATAAAAAAGTCCCTCGGCTTACCACCGAGGGATTTTCATTTATGTCAGAAAGATTACTTTGTCATTGCTGCAACTTCGTCAGCGAAGTTCTCTTCCTTCTTCTCTACGCCTTCGCCTCTCTCGAAACGAACGTACTCAACAACGTCGATCTTGCCGCCAAGCTTCTTAGCTACAGACTCAACGTACTTGCCAACAGATACCTTATCATCCTTAACGAATGCCTGCTCAAGGAGGCAGTTCTCAGAATAGTATTTGCCGATCTTACCGTCGATGATCTTGTGCTTAACCTGCTCAGGCTTGTTAGCCATCTTAGGATCCTCAGCCATCTGAGCCAGCATGATCTCTCTCTCCTTGTCAAGAGCGTCAGCAGGAACAGCCTCTCTGTTCAGGTATGCAGGGTTCATAGCTGCAACCTGAAGTGCACAGTCCTTACCAGCAGCAAGGAGCTCAGCATTGTCAGCTGCAATGTCAGAATCAAGCTTTACCATAACGCCGATGCTGCCTGCACCGTGAACGTAAGGAACAAGAATGCCTTCCATTCTCTTGAATCTTCTGATTACCATGTTCTCTCTGATCTTGATGAACAGATCCTGAAGTGTCTCTTCAACTGTCTTGTCACCACCGCTGATCTTTGTTGCCTTAAGTGCGTCAACGTCAGCAGGGTTTGTCTCGATTACTGTATCAGCAACTGCTGCAACGAAAGCCTTGAACTCATCATTGTTAGCAGCGAAGTCTGTTTCGATGTTTACTTCAAGAACGCAGCCTACGTTGCCCTTAACTACAGCTGTGCAGATACCCTCTGCTGCAACTCTGCCGCTCTTCTTAGCCTGTGTAGCAAGTCCCTTTTCACGGAGAAGTGTTACTGCCTTTTCCATATCGCCGTCAGCTTCTACAAGAGCCTTCTTGCAGTCCATCATGCCAACGCCTGTTGCTGTCATAAGTTCTTTGATCTCTGCTACGGATACCTTACCCATTATTATTCCTCCTAGTGTTTTATATCGAAATAGGCAGACAAATATACTATAAATGCCTGCCTGAAATTTCAGCTCTTATTCAGCAGCCTCGTCAGCTTCTTCCACCTTATCTGCCTCTTCAGCGGACTCAGCGTCCTCACCCTGTCTGCCTTCGATTATAGCGTTAGCCATGCAACCAGCGATAAGCTTAACTGCTCTGATAGCGTCATCGTTACCTGGGATAACATAATCAACATCGTCAGGATCACAGTTTGTGTCAACGATAGCTACTACAGGTATGCCAAGCTTCTTAGCCTCTGCTACAGCGATTTTTTCCTTTCTTGGGTCAACAACGAAAAGTGCGCCTGGAAGCTTCTTCATGTTCTTGATACCGCCCATGAACTTTTCAAGCTTTTCTATCTCAAGCTTCAGCTTAACAACTTCCTTCTTAGGGAGAAGGTCGAATGTGCCGTCCTCTTCCATTGTGTGGAGCTGCTCAAGTCTCTTGATTCTCTGCTGGATCGTCTTGTAGTTTGTCATCATACCGCCGAGCCATCTTGCATTTACATAATGTGCGTTAGCTCTCAGTGCCTCTTCCTTGATAGAATCTCCAGCCTGCTTCTTTGTACCTACGAAAAGTACCTCTTCGCCATTAGCTGAGATGTCACGGATAAACATATAAGCTTCTTCAAGCTTCTTAACGGTCTTCTGAAGATCGATGATGTAAATTCCGTTTCTTTCTGTGAAAATGTATGGAGCCATTTTAGGGTTCCATCTTCTTGTCTGGTGACCAAAGTGTACACCAGCTTCAAGAAGCTGCTTCATTGATACTACTCCCATTGTAGTAACCTCCTGTTTGGTTTTAGATTTCTGCTTCTGCAGATGTTTTTATCCTCCGGACGGCTTTACTTGCTTTCACCTGTCTTACGGCAGGACCAACGGCAAAAACCTGTCCGTGCGAATTGCTTTAATATTATATCATATTTTCTATTTCATTTCAAGCGCTTTCGACAATTTATTTTAACAAATTTTCGATTTTTACAGTTCTGTTCTTTGTGCATACTGCACTATCGTTGAATTTTACAAGTATGGTATCTTCGCCGATAAGTTCGATATCCGAGCATTTTATGATAATATCCTCATCTCTGCCCATGATACCGAAAGCCCTTGGTTTGCCATAGACGATCAGTGAAACTATATTCGCTCCCTGAGTATCCATTTCTATATCATCAACATAGCCTATTTTCAGTCCTGTTCTCATATTGACGACCTCTTTATTTCGTAAGCTTGAAAAACTACATATCATGAAACCTTCCCCTTTCAAAAAAAGTGCATACCCTTTATAATAGGTATGCACTTTGGGGATCGTCCTATGTATGATCGTTTTTGTTTTTGTAATACATCTCCAGCTGATCGTTATACAAATGCTTTATATATAAAGCTATGGTGTTTATGTACATTGCATTTGTAGGCTTTGTTCCGTTAGCAAGGCAGCTTTCAAAAAGCATTTGCTTATCCACAGGCTTCATTTTTTCCCAGCCTGAAACTATAGCACTTCTTGTTGAGCGTTCAATAGCTGCAGCGTTTTTTCCATATTGTTTTTCAATGTCCTTATAAAGTTCACCTATTTGTACTTTATTACCGCTATATTTGAATATAATAAGGAATATCATGTAGTAGATATGGTCATATCCTGAATGCTTGCGGTTTATGCCCGTTGATGTTATGATCCTGTGTATCTCCTTTGAAATATTCTGTCTAAGGATATCAGGATCGACAGGTATCCTTTTTAGCTTGTCAAGCATATAGTGGCATACGTTCTTAGCGTCGTATGGCATAAGTATGTGCAGAATATCATCATAATCGAGAAGAATACGGATCGTTTCTGTATCATCATAAGTGTAGATGTTATATATTATGGGATGAATGTCATCTTCGTGAAGTATCTCACGAAAATGCAGAAGCTTTTTATATCCCAGCTTACAGCAGTCAATAACGATAACGTCAGGAGTATATTTTACAGCACCTATCTCAAGCTCTATTTCAGTATCACCGCATATATGGACCTTTGTACCATTGCGTTTCAGTTCCTCGGTCAACAGTTTATGCTGGCCGTCATATGACTCGGAAATAAGGACCGAATAATCAGTCAGCATACACTTCAACTCCCTTATGACGATTTAACATAATAACTCCTATATTATTATATCAAATTTTTTGACTACAAGCAACTTTAATGGCACATTATTAATCAAATTGTTTCAAAAAAGTGACCTTATTGTAATTGCATATAACAAAAATATTCATAAATGTCGATTTAACGTATTGCGACAGACGTTAGATACTTTTCTTGATGTGTTCCAATGCACCTTTTTCAAGCCGTGATACCTGTGCCTGAGAGATGCCAATATTTTTTGCTACCTCCACCTGAGTTTGTCCTTTGAAAAAGCGCAAGAAGAGTATATTACGTTCACGAGGCTGAAGCTCGCTCATGGCTTGCTTCAATGAAAGCTCTTCAAGCCAGCTTTTATCGTCACAGGAGTCGCTAACCTGATCCAATACATAAAGAGCGTCGCCGTTGTCAGAATACACAGGCTCATAGAGTGAGACCGGGTCGGTTATGGCTTCAAGGGCAATGACCACCTGACTAGGCTTTTCGGTGATAGTGTCTGCTATCTGCTCAACAGTAGGCTCTTTCTGGTTTTCGCATATGAACTGTTCTTTCGCCTGCATTGCTTTATAAGCAAGGTCACGGAGAGAACGGCTCACCCTCATGGGTTGAAAATCACGAAGAAATCTTCTAAGCTCTCCTGCTATCATAGGCACAGCGTAGGTAGAAAACTTCACATCAAGAGAGGTATCGAAATTATCTATCGCCTTGATAAGCCCCACAACACCCACCTGAAAAAGGTCGTCAGGGGAGTCGCTTCGGCTCACAAACTTCTGCAAAACGCTCAGCACGAGCCTGAGATTGCCGTTTATAAGCTCCTCACGGGCTTTCTTGTCACCTGAATGGGCTTTTTTCAAAAGCTCCAGCTTTTCTGACTCTTTCAGCGTTTTAAGCTCATTGGTGTTCACACCGCTTATCTCAACTTTATTGTACTGCATCGCACGCTCCTGTTAAAAAGCAGCATTTTATGCTGCCGTGATAATATAATTATTACCTTTCGATCAGGAACTATACAGATATTTTTCAGGAAAATCTGACCATAAAAAAATGCAGAGCCGTGTGACTCTGCATTAGTTCTATTCTTTTCTGTCGCTCTTGCGCTGATAGTAGACCGCAAGTATCGCTGTTATTATGGCTGATATGCAAAATGCCAGCAGAAGCTTGTTGGATATTTTTCTGTTTATGAAATTCATTGTAGGGTTGAGTATATCCAATATCCAGAATACAATGAACATTCCCGCAAGTATTATCGTGATATGTGGGAGAATTTTGCTTAGTCTTTTCATTTTTATCCTCCTATATAGATAATGTCGCTGAGGTCACGTCCACCGCCGTCAGGAGCGTTCACAATGCTGTTGTTGAAGTACATCATAGCGGACTTTCCACCGTCAAGATTGAACGCAGACATACAGCCCTCATCGCTCATGATAGCCGCAAGCTCGCTGAGAGTTGCGCCCTTTGAGTAGCCTTCGTTTCTGCCGTCAACTGTCACGAAAATATAGTGGCCTGCCGACACACAGCCGATAGCTGAACGTGGATTTGCACTGTTGAGATATTTTGTTGTGTTGAACGTTTCAAGAACGTTGCCGCTTCCGTCAAGAAGTGCAGGACCAAAGTTCCAAGCCTGCCATGCACCTTTTGCTATAACAGCGTCGCTGTCATATTCAGACGGGGAGTAGGTCTGCATTGTGCCGTCTGTGAACAGCACGCACACGTCTGCGTCGTTGACATCATCACGGTATTTTATACCGTTTCTTATAACGATACTGCGTTCTGAATTACCATAGAAATCACCGTTTATGGCGAAAAGAGCGTTGTTTTCCACCGCCATACTGAATACTGAGTCCTTGATGTTCTTACCGAATTCTCCGTCTGCAAAGGCGGCTTTTATCTCGCTTGCGCTTGTGACATAAACATCAGCCACAAAATAGGTTATCTTGTTGCTGCCCTCGCCGATAGATTTTTTGTATACTGTCACCTGAGCATTGTCAGTTGAAGCCGAGCCAAGCTCCTCAGAGGTTATGGCACCGTTTGTTATACTGCTTATAGCGTTTTGGTCTGAACGATAGTCGGCAGTGTCCTGATTGCCCCAGTTTCTGTGGTTCGTCTGCTCAGTACGCAGTGTGGTTGTAGCCTTTTCTGCCTGCGGAGCTGTTGTGGTAACTGCAGGTTCGCTATCGTCCTGTGCTGTGCCTTCTTTCTGCGAGTTGTCAGCCGCATTTGGCAGGGTAAAGCTACCCTCTGCGGAGCTGTCAACTGTTGCGATCACTTCTCCCTTTACTCCTGAACTTTGCGGCATAACGTAGTCAAAAAGCATAAACACGCCTATCGCTGCCGCTGTAAGCACAATGTCTGTTATCACCATTGCCCAAACAGGCATTGGCTTTTTTGTCTTATTCGTCAATTTTTCTTTCCCTCTTTCTGAAAACGAAACTTTTTTGCGCCGCCCAGCTTATAAAGAAAAGCAGCACTTCTATAAGTATTTTGCTGATATATTTGTTGTGTATGAGATATTTCACACATAACTCCAGCATTATTGTGTTTGCAGCTAGTATGAATGTGGCAAGCAGAAAGTATTTTGCGGCTGTCTTTGCAATGCCTTCTTTATTTTTAAAGACGAATTTTTTGTTCATCGAAAAGTTGAAAATGGAGCTTATCACTCTTGCGCATATGTTAGAAAACGCTACGCTCCCGCTTATCATTGCGAAAATGCTGTAGAAAATATAGTCCACGCAGAAGCTAAGAAGTGATGAGCAGGAGAATTTCAGTATATCCTTGTATATCCTCCATGAGTCTTTGATAGGATTAAAATGTGATGACTCGTTTTTGCCAAGGTAAACTGTTTCGATAGGCACTTCATAGAATCTTATGCCTTCTCTTGCACATTCAAGTAGCATATTCATCTCAAACTCATATCTGTCACCGTTTACCGACAGCATAAAAGGTATGAGCTTTGAGGAAAAACCACGCAAGCCCGTCTGCGTGTCGCTTACCTTTACTCCTGCGGCAAATGAGAAAACGAATTTTGTGATGTTGTTGCCGAATTTGCTTCGCAATGGTATCTTTCCCGAAAATTTGCGACAACCCATAATAAGCTTGTCAGGGGAGCTTTTCAGGGCTTCCGACACCCTTATTATATCCTCCACCTTGTGCTGTCCGTCTGCGTCCGCAATGACGATGCCCACAGTGTCGGCTTCATGTTCTTTTATGTATTCAAGTGCGGTTTTTATGCCACGCCCCTTGCCTTTGTTTACCTCATGGGTGAGAACTATGGCTTTTTTTGCGGCTTCGGCAAAAATCGGCAGCTTATCCTTGCCGCTGCCGTCATTAATGACAATTATATGAAAATCGGTCAATGAAGATATATCGTCAATAACAGCCAGCATTTTTTCATCAGGCTCATAAGCGGGTATCACCGCATAAAATCTATCTATCGCCAAGATATCTTCTCCTTTCATTTATCGTATGGTCTAAGTATATCACATATGCTTTAAAAATACAATAAAACTTCTGAAGAATTTATACATAGTTTATCTGTCGAAATTTTGCGAAAATGAAATTGTGTCAGTATTATTGACAAAATAATAAAAATGTCGTATAATAAAAGAAACAATAAAAAATGTACTAATAAATTCAGCAAACGGAGGATTTGATTTCATGGAATATAGAGTTCTTGAAACACGTTCAGCCGATATTCTCACTAAGTACTACAGTAACGAGATAGACAGCTTTCTTAATGCCTGTCATGAAGACATTCTGTGGATAGGTCCTGCTGAGAAGCATGTGATACGCACCAGAAAGGAGCTTGTTGATGCTTTTTCGCAAGAAGAACACAAGCTTGAATTTGTGCTCAGCGACCTAAAGGTGTTTTCCATAGGTCTTACGGAATGTTCCTGCGAGGTCATAATGTTTTTCATTTTGGATACGATTTGGCCTGACAGCAGTGTTGGGAGAGCAGATCAAAGGATGCAGTTTACATGGGTGAGCGAGAACGGCGAGGAAAAAATAAAGCTTTGTCACATTTCCAATGCCATTAAATATGATGAACGTGACAGGATATATCCTGTACATTATGAAGAAATATACAAGAAAAATGTCTGTTCAGGTGAAAGGCGTACAAAGAGAGTGATAGTAAATGGCGTAGACAGGTCGCTTGTTTTTCTGGATAGGTCATGGATAGCTTATGTGGAAAGCAGTGGCAGTCACTGCGTCATATATACCATTGACGGCTCATTTGAATCAGTGCAGAGCCTTAAGGTGTTTGAAAGACGATATAGGGATATGTTTGTGCGCTGTCATGAAAATTATCTTGTAAATCCTGAATATGTAAGCCGTATAAGCCGTTACAGAATAGAACTTACATATGGCAAGGTGATCCCTATTTCAGAGAAGAATTACACTGCTGTGAAAACGAAATTATCCCATATAACATAAAAACTGGTGAACATTTTGCGTGTTCGCCAGTTTTTTAGTCAGCATATTTTTTCTAAATTTCGCCGTATGGATTTTATTATCCGCTTTTCAAGTCTAGATATGTAGGATTGGGATATACCGACTTCATCAGCGACCTGCTTCTGGGTCATTTCTTTTTTGCCTGAAAGCCCAAATCGCATTTTCATTATCTGCTTTTCACGAGGGCAGAGCTTTTCGATCTCCTCCAGAAGAAGCTGTTTCTCAACTTCGCTTTCTATGCCCTTGTTCACGGTGTCATCGTCAGTACCGAGAATGTCGGACAAAAGCAGTTCGTTGCCGTCCCAGTCAACATTCAGCGGTTCGTCTATGGATATTTCATTTTTATACTGATTTGATTTTCTAAGAAACATAAGTATCTCGTTTTCTATGCACCGTGAAGCATAGGTCGCGAGCTTGATGTTTTTATCAGGACAGAAGGTGTTCACCGCCTTTATCAGCCCTATAGAGCCTATTGAGATAAGATCCTCTATGCCTGTGCCTGTTGACTCAAACTTCTTTGCTATATATACCACAAGCCTGAGATTATGCACGATAAGCAGTTCTCGGGCTTTTTTCGGGTCTGTTTCAAGAAGCTCAAAGGCTTTTTTCTCTTCCTCTTTGTTTAGGGGCGGCGGTAACGAATCTGCACCATTTAGGTAATCTATAGTTTCGGGGTCGTCTGAAAACAAACGGCTCAAAAATCTGTTCAGCCCTAGAGCGAGTGTTTTAAGTGTGGTCATTTGTATTCCTCCTGTATTATCCCAGCAATGCGGGGTTGAATATAGCCCGTGACTTTCCGTTCAGCGAGGGCTTTATGCCCACATAGCACCTGACGTTGTGTACACGGTCTTTATCGTCGATTATCTTTACGCTTCCTGCGGCGGTTATGTGGATAATTCCCTCTCCGCTGACAGTAGAGCAGGGGATAAGCCTGAAACCGCTTAGAGGGTCAGGCTCGTCACGGTCAAGGTCGTAGTGATAGAAAAGTCTGTCACAGCAGAAAACCACCACTGGCGTTCCTGTGAAGCTGTCGCAAAGCCTGTTCCCACTGTCGCATATGGCAGGGACTTTTACTATACAGCCACCATTTTCGTATATGGCTTCGTATTTTGCGACCCTGTTGAAACATCTGCGTGTGATGTTCTCATAAAGACAGAGCAGACCATATGCTATACCGCAGGCAAGGGCAAGCTTAAATAGAGAGATGTCAAAATACACAGTGAGGTTTCTGAAAAAAATCACCTTGCTCCCTGATATCTGCCAAAGGGTCACCACTATACCTGTGAAAACTGCGTCCACTGCACAGTATATGATAAAGTATCGAAGTAGTTGCCAAGGGTCTTTACACCCAAAGGCTATAAGCACTGTGAATACCGCACTGACAAGCTTTATCACCACAATAAGAACTGCAGTGAAATATCCTCTGCTGTCTATAGCCATAACAAGCGACGAAAGTCCTCCCACCGAGCAAGCTGTCAACAGCCGCAGCGGACTTATGACCTTGTGACATATCCTGCCTGCCGCTTCCAGCATGATAAGCGTCATAATGGCGTTTGTCACAAGGAGTATATCTATGTAAATTTTCATGGCGTTCCTCCCTTTGATATTATGATAGCACTGCTTGGATGGAAAAATTGTCGCAATGGGGACAAAAAAAGATCCGCCCTCCCGAAATGGGAAAGCGGATATGCTTATTTGATATCAAATTAGTCAGCAAAGAAAACTGAGAAAGCCTTATATGCCATATAAGTGTCTATCTTCGAGGTTATCTCAAATGGTGCGTGCATTGAAAGCACTGGTACGCCAACGTCGATAACGTTCATGTCAAGGTTTGCGATATACTGTGCGACAGTTCCTCCACCGCCGCCGTCGACCTTGCCAAGCTCGCCTGTCTGCCAAACGATGTTGTGTTCGTCAAAGAGCTTTCTTACTCTGCCCACAAACTCAGCAGAAGCATCGGAAGTGCCTGACTTGCCCCTTGCGCCTGTGAACTTTGTGGCAACAACGCCGTAGTTTATCTGTGATGAGTTTCTTATCTCGAACGGCTCTGAGAATGTTGGGTCATATGCCGCATTTACGTCGGCTGAAAGGCACTCGGAAGCAGAGATAACGTTTCTGCCCTCAAGTCCGTATACCTTTGCAAGGTCAGCAATGAAGTATGGCAGATATGAGCTGTTAAGTCCTGTGTTGCCGTCACTTCCTGTTTCTTCCTTGTCTGTGAGTATGGTCATGCAGGTCTTTTTAGGGTCTTTGCATTTGAGGATAGCCTGCAAAGCTGTGTATGCGCAAACTCTGTCGTCCTGACCATAAGAGCCTACCATGCTTCTGTCAAAGCCAACGTCCTGTGCCTTGAATGCAGGAACAGCTTCAAGCTCTGCGGAAACGAAATCGTCCTCTACGATGCCGTATTTCTCGTTAAGGATAGCCATTATGTTGAGTTTTACCTTGTTTGAAACAGCGTCATCTCTGAATGGTCTGGAGCCTATGAGCAGATTAAGCTCCTCGCCCTTGATGAGCTGTGGAGCAGGTCTTTTCATCTGAGTGTCTGCAAGGTGTGGCAGGATATCAGTTACGCAGAAAACAGGGTCGTCCTTGTCCTCGCCGATATTTACTGTAACGCTTTCGCCGTCAGCCTTTATAACAACGCCATGAAGTGACATTGGAACAGTTGTCCACTGATATTTTTTTATGCCGCCGTAATAGTGTGTCTTGAACAGGCAAAGCTCCTTGTCCTCGTAAAGTGGGTTCTGCTTAAGGTCAAGACGTGGTGAGTCGATATGAGCGGCAGCAAGTCTGATACCCTTGTCAAGACCGTCCTTGCCCATAACTGTAAGTATGATAGCCTTTCCTCTGTTTACAAAATAGAACTTGTCGCCGGCGTCATACTTCTTGCCCTTTTCATAAGGCTTGAAGCCTGCTTTTTCAGCCTGAGCCACTGCCTCGATAACAGCCTCACGCTCTGTCTTTGCAGTGTTCAGGAAGCTTTTATAGCCCTCGCAGAACTTGTCTGCCTTTTTGATTTTTTCTTCGCTAAGGCGAAGTCCACCGTTTTTCTTATCCGAAAGAAGCTTTTCTGCAAGCTTTTCGCCCTCGGACTTTTCTTTCTTCTTGTTATCCATTGTAAATTCCTCCTTACTTAGATAAACTTTATGTTATTTATATATTTGTAAAAAGCAAGTTGACAAACTGGCGAACACTGCTCGCCCCGTTTGTTCTTATCTGCTAATACTCTCGGTTTTTAGTTTGTTTTTGTTATATCTCCCTGACTGCTGAGTATCTCCTTATAGTTGTCATAAGCTTTGCGTATCTTCCGCACATAGTTGGAAGTCTGGTCGTTTTCGTCAGGTATGTCGCTGACCTTGAAATCATCAGGGTCAACAGTGCCGTTTTCTATCCAGCTGTCAACAAGGTTCATTCCGCAGTGATAAGCCGCAGCGGTGAGTTCCACAGAGCCGTCATACTTTTCCATAAGATAGCTGAGATAATATGTGCCATATTGGATATTAAGTTCAGGGTCGAACATATCGTCATAGGTGTTGTCACGCTGATCGTCAAGGCGATATTTTATCCAATCGTATGCGTCCTCCATAAGCTGCATAAGACCTCTAGCACCCACTGATGAAACAGCGTCCTTATTAAAGCCGCTTTCCACTTTTATTACAGAGAACACAAGCACAGGGTCGCACTTGTACTTGGTGCTGTATCTTATTACATACTCCTCATAATCTGTAGGATATGAAAAAGAGTTCGGAATATCCTTTGCCTTGTTGATTATCTGCTCGTGATAAAGGTATGTGAGCCAGCCTATACCGCACAGCAGAAGTATGACTGCTATGAGTACGGGACCTTTTTTTATGTGCCTTTTCTTTTTACGCCTGCTGTTTTTTCCGTTAGCCGCCATTATATCTTTCCTTTATTGTTTCTATGACCTCACAGGTCTTTTGGAATGTGTCATTCACAGAGCCGTTGTTCTCAATGACGAAATCGCTGTGAGCCTTGAAAAATTCCATAGTATGCTGAGAAGAAAAACGCTTTTTTGCAAGCTCCGCCGAAATGCCGTCCCTTTTGGTTATCCTTTCAAGCCTTATGCCAAAGTCTGCCACAACGCTTACGATAACACTGCAAAGCTTATCCGCACCTGCTTCAAAAAGGGTCGGTGCGTCAAGAAGAACAAACTCGCTCTCTGTAGCGTTTATCTTTTCGTCAATAAGCTTGTTTATAAAAGGGTATATGGTATCATTGAGCATTTGAAGCTTATTCTTATCTGAAAAAACTATCTCCCCGAGCTTCTGTCTGTCAAGAGAATAGTTCTCGTCAAAGCAGCTTGGGAAAAGCTTTGCAAGCTCTTTACAGCATTCGCTATCAGCGTTTGTGACTTCTCTTGCGACTATATCGCAGTTTATTATCTCAAAGCCATTTTCTCTGAAAGCGTCCGATATAGTTGTTTTGCCTGCACCGCTTTGACCTGTAAGCCCTACTACTGTTTTTTTCACAGTTTCACCACCTGAAAGCCTGCGGCTCTTAAAAGTCGGTTATACACTGCAAGCCCCACGCCATTTTTGTTAGGACAGCGTGCGAAAACTTTTTTTGCACCTATATCGTCAAGTTCTCTGAGAACGTCAAAAAGCTCTTTTGCCTGTTCCTCGTCATTTGCGCCATAGCAGATATGGGGTATATCAAGCCCCTCGCAATCGCTGTCAGTGAACACCATAAGAGTGGTGTCATTGTCAGCGTGAGTTTTCACATACTCTCTGAAAGCTTCAAGACTGCTGTCAATGATAGTCACATCAGCCTTTGGGGCATAGTGCTTGTATTTCATACCAGGGGAGCGGACTTTTACATTCTCACCCAGCTTTTCCAAAACGCCCTTGTCGATAAGAACGTTCGGGGTGATCTCCATAAGATCCTCGGCTGAGATAAATCCCGGTCTGAGAAGTCTTATTCCGTCCTCGCCTTCAAAGCTTATAACAGTTGACTCAACACCCACTCCGCAAGCTCCGCCGTCTATTATGGCAGGTATCCTGCCGTGCATATCGTTAAGGACGTGCTGTGCTGTTGTAGGCGACGGGCTTCCTGAAAGGTTTGCCGACGGTGCGGCGATAGGGAAGCCGCAGGCTGAGATAAGCGCTCTTGCCACCTTATGTGACGGCATTCTTATGCCCACCGTGTCAAGTCCTCCGCTCGTTACCATTGGTATTTTTTCAGACTTTGGCATTATCATTGTGAGAGGGCCTGCCCAAAATTTTTCTGCGCACTTTACAGCAAGGGGCGGTATCTTATCCACAAGTCCCTCAAGCTGAGAAATGTCAGATATATGCACTATTAGAGGATTGTCGGCAGGTCTGCCCTTTGCGGCGAATATTTTTCTTACAGCCGCTTCATCAAAAGCGTTCGCCGCAAGACCATATACAGTTTCCGTCGGCATACCAACGACTTCACCCTGTGAGAGCAGCTTTGCGGCATATGCTATGCTGTCCTCGTCAGTGCCAAGTATTTTTGTGTCAAACATTTTTTATTCTTCTTCCTGACTTGCAAGCTTGGCAGCCTGATCGGCTGTTGCAAGTGCGTCGATTATTTCATCAAGTGCGCCGTTAAGCACCTGTTCAAGTCTGTAGATAGTAAGACCGATTCTGTGGTCGGAAATTCTTCCTTCAGGATAGTTGTAAGTTCTTATTCTTTCGGAACGGTCGCCTGTTCCCACCTGTGAACGTCTGTTGTCTGCGATCTCCTTGTTCTGTGCCTGAACTTTCTGATCAAGAAGTCTTGAACGGAGAACTTTCAGAGCCTTTTCCTTGTTCTTGAACTGTGAACGCTCGTCCTGACACTCAACTACCATGCCTGTAGGCAGGTGAGTTATTCTGATAGCGGAAGATGTCTTGTTGATGTGCTGTCCGCCTGCTCCTGATGAACGGAACACGTCTATTTTCAGATCTTTTTCTTCGTTAAGGTCAAGCTCCACCTCATCAGCCTCTGGAAGCACTGCAACTGTAACAGTAGACGTGTGAACTCTGCCCTGTGACTCAGTTTCAGGTACACGCTGAACTCTGTGTACTCCGCTTTCGTATTTAAGCCTTGAATAAGCTCCCTCGCCTGACACACTGAAAGTTATTTCCTTATAGCCACCAAGCTCTGTTTCGTTGGCGTTCATGACTTCTATGGTCCAGCCCTTTGAAGCGGCATACATTGAATACATTCTATAAAGAGAGCCTGCAAACAGCGCAGCTTCCTCACCGCCTGCTCCGCCTCTTATCTCTATGATAACGTTACGCTCATCGTTAGGGTCTTTCGGCAGCAGGAGAAGCTTAAGCTCTTCTTCAAGCTTAGCCATATCTTCCTTGGACTCCTCAAGCTGCATCTGCACCATTTCCTTGAAGTCCTTATCCATTCCGCCTGCGTCAAGAAGCTCGATGGCTTCGTCATTGGCAGCCTTTGCCTTTTTGTATTCGCCGAACTTTTCAACTATCGGCGTAAGTGTCTTGTATTCTTTCATAAGGCTCGTATACAGTGAAGTGTTGTTTACAGTTTCAGGCTGCATGAGCTTTTCGTTTATTTCATTGAATTTATCTTCGAGTGCTTTGAGTTTTTCAAACATAGTTATATTCTCCTGTCATTTTTATTTCATATCATACATTTGTTATATATCATAAATTGCGAGAATAGCTATGACTCAGCCTCTCTGATAATAGTTTTTACGTTCTTTTCGGCTTTGCTGCGTACTATCATGAACTCTCGTCCGCAGCCCTCGCAGCGCAGCTTGAAATCCATGCCTGAGCGCAGAACTATCATTCTGTTACTGCCGCAGGGGTGACTTTTCTTCATTACAAGAATATCGCCTTTTACAATATCCATTTTGCACCACTTTCCTTTCTTAAAAGGTGAAGCAGAGCGAATACTCTGCCCATACATCGTTATTATAACACATTTCTCCCTTTATTGCAATAGCGGAGAGGGCGGTTTTATTGCTGTACAAATATTATAGTCCATATATTTGATTTTTGTTGCATTGTTACAAAAATGACATTATAAGAAGCTGAATTTACAAAATGTTCATTGAATAGCTTTTGAAAAAGTGTTAATATTAGATTGTTCAAATTTGAAATATCTAATATTGGAGGTTTGACAATGAACGATAATATGACAACAGCAACGCATATGTTTGATCATTCAAAGAAGCTTGCAGAAGCATATGAAAAAGTCATGCAGCCCCTTTGTAAAAAGCTCGATATGCCAAAGACGGCGCTTGACGTGCTCATGTTCCTTGCGAACAATCCTGAGTTCAACACAGCGGGTGATGTGTGTAGATATAGGAATATCAAGGCGGCGCTTGTGTCTTTCCATGTAGAAAAGCTTGTGGAAGCAGGCTTTGTTGAAAGGCAGGCGGTAAAGGGCGACAGAAGAAAATGCCGTCTGGTCTGCACAGAAAAGGCCCAGCCTGTTATAAAAGAGGGCAGAGAGCTGCAGAAAAAGTTCGCACACAAGCTTATCGCTGGCTTTTCGGACGATGACATGGCACATTTCAAAAAATGCCTGCATATCGTTAGCAACAATATAGACAGCATTCTTAAAGAATGTATGTAGAAGGAGGTAACAAATATGATAAAACTGCTTAAAAAGATGGGCAAGCGTGAGGTGCTTATGGCTGTTCTCTGTGCACTTCTGGTGCTGGGACAGGTGTATTTTGACCTGACGCTGCCTGACTATATGACTGACCTGACCATGATGCTCAACACGGCAGGCAGTGAAACTTCCGATATCCTGAACGTCGGACTTAAAATGCTTGGCTGTACCCTTGCAAGTGCCGCTCTTGCTATCGTCTGCGGCTATCTTTCCGCAAAGACTGCCTCAGGATTCAGCTACACAATAAGAGAAAAGCTGTTCAACCATGTTATGGATATGGGCAGCGAGGAGATGCAGGACTTTTCCATACCGAGCCTTATAACAAGGACAACAAACGACATCACACAGATACAGATGATAGTGTCAATGGGACTTCAGATGATAATAAAATCTCCTATCATGGCAGTGTGGGCTGTTATAAAGATACTTGGCAAGAGCTGGGAGCTTTCAGCGGTGACTGCGGCGTTCGTTGTGGTGATATGCGTATTCGTTCTTGCAGTTATGGCGACCTGCATACCGAGATTCCGTATCGTTCAGAAGCTAACTGATAAAATAAACCGTGTGGCAAGAGAAAATCTCACAGGCATAAACGTTGTCCATGCTTTCAATGCTGAGAAATATCAGAACGACAAGTTCGATGTTCCAAGCAAGGATATGATGAACACACAGCTTAAAAACCAGAGAATGTTCGCACTTATGATGCCAGTTATGAATATCGGAATGAATGGTCTGACCCTTGCTATCTACTGGCTTGGTGCAGTGCTTATCCAGCAGATAGCCCTGACGGCTGTTCAGGACAGGATAACGTTTTTCAGCAACGTTGTTGTTTTCAGCACATATGCCACATACGTTGTAATGTCATTTATGATGCTCGTTATGATATTCATGATGCTCCCTGCGGCTCAGGTATCTGCAGAGCGTATCAACGAAGTGCTTGAGCGTGACGTGAACATAAAAGAGGGAAGCGTCAGCGAGGGAAGAGAGCAGGGCACTGTGGAATTTAAAAACGTTTCTTTCAGATATCCTCATGCCTCTGAGGACGAGCTGAGCAACATAAGTTTCAAGATAGAAAAGGGTCAGACCCTTGCCATAATCGGTGCAACAGGAAGCGGCAAGACAACGCTTATAAGCCTTATACCAAGATTTTATGACGCAACGGAGGGCGAAGTCCTTGTGGACGGCGTAAACGTAAAAAACTATAAGTTTGACACCCTTTATGACAAGCTTGGATATGTCACACAGAAAGCTGTGCTTTTTGCAGGCAGTATAAGAGAAAACGTATTTTTCGGCGAAAGCGATGCACCTGAAACAGACGATGAGCTTAAAAATGCTATCGAGCTTTCTCAGGCGGAGGAGTTTGTGGATAAGCTTCCTGACGGCACAGAGCATATGATATCTCAAATGGGCAGAAACGTTTCAGGCGGACAGAAGCAGCGTTTGTCTATTTCGAGAGCGCTTTCAAGAAAGCCTGAGATACTTGTATTTGATGATTCTTTCTCAGCACTTGATTACAAGACAGACGCAAAGCTCAGAGAGGGTCTTAACGAGAAGCTTGGGGACACAACTAAGATAATCGTTGCACAGAGAATAAGCACTATCCGTCATGCAGACAAGATAATAGTTCTTGACCGTGGCGAAGCCGTGGGCATGGGAACTCATGAGGAGCTTATGAAAAACTGCGACGTATACAAAGAGATAGCACTTTCACAGCTAAGTGCGGCAGAGCTTGCATAGAAAGGGGGACTGCACAATGAGAAAATACGAAAAGGCTAGTAAGGGCGAAATGGCGTCCGCTATGAAAAAAATAATAGAGTATATGAAAGGCAGTGTAGGTATCGTTGCCGTGGCATTGGTTCTTGCGGCGCTTGGTGCGGTGCTGACTATCATAGGGCCTGACAAGGTGGGCGAGATAACCGACCTTATAGCAGACGGACTTATGACAGGCATTGACCTTAAAGCGGTGGCAAGGGTAGGAATTTTCCTTGGAGCGATATATATTTCAAGCTCGCTTTTTACCTTTATTCAACAGTATATAATGGCGACAGTCACCCTGAAAATGTCATACAGAATGAGAAGCGACCTTTCAAGAAAGATAAACTGCGTTCCTCAGAAGTATTTCAACTCACATTCACAGGGCGATATACTCAGCCGTATCACAAATGATGTTTCCACATTACAACAGGGTCTTACAAACAGTCTTCCGACCATAATCAGTGCGGCGGCACAGTTTGTGGGCTGCCTTATAATGATGTTCGTTACAGAATGGCGACTTGCGCTCATCTCACTGTTCATCACATTCTTTGGGCTTTTCCTGATAGTTTTCATAATGTCAAAATCACAGAAGTTCTTCCTCGACAGACAGGAAAGCCTTGGTAAGCTCAACGGCTATGTTGAGGAGATGTATTCAGGTCACGAGGTAGTAAGGATATCCCGTGGAGCAGATAATGTAAAGAAACATTTTGGCGGACTTAACGAAGCTGTATACAACGCAAATTGGAAGTCACAGTTTCTGTCAGGCATCATGCAGCCGCTTATGAACGTTATCGGAAATCTTGCATACGTTGCAGTATGCGTTTTCGGCTCAATGCTCGCCCTTAACGGCACTATCACATTCGGCGTAATAATATCGTTCATTCTTTATGTAAGACTTTTCACATCGCCTCTTGGTCAGATAGCTCAGGGCATGACAAATATGCAGACAGCTTCCGCCTCAGCTCAGAGAATATTTGACTTTATCGAAAGCGAAGAGCTTTCAGACGAGAGCGACAAGAGCAGTGAAATGCCTGAGGTAAAGGGCAATGTAAGCTTTGAAAATGTTCGTTTCAGCTATCCTGATACTCCTGACAAGGTGATAATAAAGAACTTCTCCGCAGAGGTAAAGGCAGGTCAGAAGGTGGCTATCGTCGGACCGACCGGTGCAGGTAAGACCACAATGGTAAATCTGCTTATGAGATTTTTCGAGATAAACAGCGGAAGTATCTCCATAGACGGCACGCCTATCTCACAGCTCAGCCGTGAAACTGTCCACAATATGTTCAGCATGGTTTTGCAGGACACATGGCTTTTTGAGGGCACTGTGAGAGAAAACCTTGTTTACAACATGGAGGGCATAAGCGACGAGTCCCTTGAAAGAGTGTGCAAAGCCTGCGGTCTGGATAAGTTCGTTCACACTCTGCCAAATGGCTTTGATACAGTGCTTTCTGAAAGCGTGGCTATATCAGCAGGACAGAAACAGCTTCTCACTATCGCAAGGGCAATGCTCCAGAATGCGCCTATGCTCATACTTGATGAAGCAACATCTTCTGTCGATACGAGAACGGAGCTTCTTATCCAAAGGGCAATGGATAAGCTCACAAAGGGCAGAACGAGCTTTGTTATCGCACACAGACTTTCGACTATCAAAAACGCAGACCTGATACTTGTTATGCGTGACGGCGACGTTATCGAAAGCGGAAACCATGAAACCCTTATGGCAAAGGGTGGATTTTATGCCGAGCTTTATAACAGCCAGTTTGATCAGGCTTCATAAAGCAGGCTTTTATATGCAAAGCACACGGCTTTTACGGCTGTGTGCTTTGTGCTTTTTTTACTAAAAAGGGTGTGACAGTGGTGTGGCTGTATTGAAAAATGACAATAAAGTGTATTTTATTTCTTAAAATCAGATATTTCACTTGACTAATCCGTATTAAAATGGTATGATAAATATGTATTTTTATAAAATATATTATTTGCAGAAGGATTGATATATAATGAAAACACCATTTATAACCAAGGAAAAGGCTGAGGAGATAATCAAGCAGTATCCTACACCTTTTCATATCTACGACGAAAAGGGTATCAGACAGAGAGCCAGAGATCTTTACAAGGCATTTAGCTGGAACAAAGGCTTCAAAGAGTATTTCGCTGTAAAGGCTACTCCTAACCCATTCATTTTGAAAATACTCAAGGAAGAGGGCTGCGGCGTTGACTGTTCTTCTCTTACTGAGCTTATGATGAGCGACTGCTGCGGATTCAGCGGAAGCGACATCATGTTTTCTTCAAACGTAACTCCAAAGGCGGATTTTCTCAAGGCAAGAGAGCTTGGCGCTTATATCAACCTTGACGATTTCACTCACATAGATTATCTTGACGACCTTTGCGGTATTCCTGAAACTATCTGCTGCCGTTTCAATCCGGGCGGACATTTCGAGATAGAAACTCAGATAATGGACAACCCTGGTGAGGCTAAGTACGGCTTCACAAGAGAGCAGCTTTTTGAGGGTTTCAAGGTTCTTCAGCAGAAAGGTGCAAAGCATTTCGGACTTCACGCTTTCCTTGCTTCAAACACTGTTTCAAACGCTTATTATCCAAAGCTTGCAAGAATACTTTTTGAGCTTGCTGTTGAGCTTCATGAAAAGACGGGTGCAGACATCAAGTTCGTAAACCTTTCAGGCGGTGTTGGCATAGCATATGAGCCTGACAAGCCACAGAACGATATCTTCGCTATCGGCGAGGGCGTTCGCAAGGCATTTGAGGATATAATGGTTCCTGCTGGTCTTGGTGACGTTGCTATCTTCACAGAGCTTGGCAGATATATGCTTGCTCCGTTCGGTCATCTCGTTGCTACCTGCACACATCATAAGCATACTTATAAGGAGTATGTTGGACTTGATGCTTGTGCCTGCAACCTTATGCGTCCTGCTATGTACGGTTCATATCATCACATTACAGTTCTTGGCAAGGAGAACGCTCCGTGCGACCACAAGTATGACGTAACTGGCGGTCTTTGCGAGAACAACGATAAGTTTGCGATCGACAGAATGTTGCCTGAGATAGACACAGGCGACATCATCGTTATCCACGACACAGGCGCACACGGCTTCTCGATGGGCTACAACTACAACGGAAAGCTCCGCTCAGCAGAGATACTTCTCCACGAGGACGGCTCATTCGATATGATAAGACGTGCCGAAACTCCTGCTGACTATTTCGCAACATTTGATTTCACTGATATTTTCGATAAATATACAAAGAATAATAAGTAATGGTGCTTAGATCCACAGGGAATTTCTCTGTGGGTCTTGCTGTTTTTGGGCGTTTGGTGAGCAAATATTAAAAAAATCGGAATTTATGTGATTTTTGCTTGCAAAATAGTATGAGATGTAGTATAATATTAAATTGAATTGGTGTATTTTTGCACCTAAGGCGTTGCCTTAATATTAAGAAAGGTCAGGGATTATATATGGATTTGAACATGGTCAAGTATCTGGCAGAGCTTAGCAAGCTGGAATATTCCGATAAAGAGCTTGCAGCCACAGCCGAGCAGATGACTGATATTATTGATCTTATGGATACCGTAAAGGAAATCGACATTACCTATGACGATCTCAAGGACAATCATGATGTTTACCTCAACGATCTGAGAAAAGACGAGGTCATCGAATCTATGCCTACTTCAAAGGTCCTTTCAAATGCAGTGAATACAAACAACTGCTTTGTAGTGCCTAAGGTCGTAGAGTAAATTTAACAGGAAGGTAGTGTGAAATTTGGACGTTTCTTCAATGAAAATCCGTGATATGCGTAAGGCTCTTGACAGTAAGGAAGTTTCCGCTAAAGAGCTTGCACAGACATATTTTGAGAGAATAAAGAAATATGACGATAAGGTAAAGAGCTTTATCACTGTTACAGAGGAAAAGGCTTTGGAACAGGCTGAAAAGGCTCAGGCTGTTATCGATAAGGGCGAGGCAAAGGCTCTCACAGGAATACCTGTGGCAGTAAAGGACAATATTTGTACAGAGGGCGTAAAGACCACTTGTGCGTCAAAAATGCTTGAAAACTTCGTTCCGCCTTATAATGCGACCGTTATGGAAAAGCTCGACGCTGAGAATATCGTAATGCTCGGCAAGACTTCCATGGACGAGTTCGCAATGGGAGGCTCTACACAGACCTCCGCTTTTGCAAAGACAAAGAATCCTTATGATCTTGACCGTGTACCTGGCGGCTCATCAGGCGGATCTGCTGCGGCAGTCGCTGCGGGACTTGCACCTGTTGCTCTTGGTACTGATACAGGCGGATCTATCAGACAGCCTGCTGCTTTCTGCGGCGTAACAGGTATCAAGCCAACATACAGCAGAGTTTCAAGATTTGGTCTTGTGGCTTTCGCTTCATCTCTTGACCAGATAGGCTCTATCGGTCTTGACGCTCATGACTGTGCTATACTCCTTAACGAGATATGCGGCTATGACTTCCATGACGGCACAAGTTCAAAGCTTGAAGTGCCTGACTTCACCGCAAAGATAGGCGAGTCAATGAAGGGCATGAAGATAGCACTCCCTAAGGAGTTCTATGCAGAGGGTATCAATGATGAGGTAAAGGCTGCCGTTTTAAAGGCTGCTGAGGAATATAAGGCAATGGGCGCTGAGCTTATCGAGTGTTCTATGCCGTCGCTTAAGTATGCTGTTCCTTGTTATTATCTTCTTGCCTGCGCTGAGGCGGCTTCAAACCTGTCAAGATATGACGGTATCAAGTACGGTCACAGAACGCTTACAGCCGACAGCTATGAGGAGCTTATAATCAAGTCACGTTCAGAGGGCTTCGGCGAGGAAGTAAAGAGAAGAATACTTCTTGGAAACTACTGCCTGTCAAGCGGATATTATGACGCTTATTACAGAAAGGCAATGGCTCTCAGACAGCTTATCAGAAAAGAATACAATGATATATTCGAGAAGTGTGACGTTATCCTTACGCCGACAACTCCTGCTGTTGCATACAGCCCTGAGATGACTTCCGACCCTGTTCAGATGTATCAGGCTGATATATGCACAGTTACAGTAAATATCGCAGGTCTGCCTGCAATATCAACTCCTTGCGGCTATGACAGCAAGGGTATGCCTATCGGTATGTCTGTTATAGGCAGAAAGTTCGACGAGGCAACTATCATCAAGACTGCCGACGCATACGAAAAGGGCTTCAAGCCTGTTGCGCCAAAGCTTTAAGGGAGGTAAGACAAATGGAAAAATGGAGAACGGTCATCGGCCTTGAGATCCACGCCGAGCTGCTTACCAAAACTAAGATCTTTTGTAACTGCTCCGCTGAGTTCGGAGGTGCGCCAAATACAAGATGCTGCCCTGTTTGTACAGGTATGCCCGGTACTCTGCCTATCATCAATCAGCAGGCTGTAGAGTATGCTGTAAAGGCAGGATATGCGCTCAACTGCGGTATCAACAAGTTTTCAGTATTCGACAGAAAGAACTACTTCTATCCTGACCTGCCAAAGGCATATCAGATATCACAGCTTTACAGACCTATCGTAGGTCCTGGATATGTGCCTATCGAGGTGAACGGTCAGAAGAAGAACATCAGAATAAACCATATCCACCTTGAGGAAGACGCCGGTAAGCTCGTTCATGACGCTTTCAACGGAATCTCAATGGCTGACTATAACAGATGCGGTATCCCGCTTATCGAGATAGTTACTGAGCCTGATATAGCGTCAGCAGAAGAAGCTATGGCTTTCGTTGAGCAGATATCTCTGCTTTTGCAGTATGCAGGCGTTTGCGACTGTAAAATGGAGCAAGGCTCACTGAGATGTGACGTTAATATCTCTCTTATGCGTCCAGACGCTACTGAGTTCGGTACTCGTGCGGAGATAAAGAACATCAACTCTATCAAGTCTGTTGGCAGAGCTATCAAGTATGAGGAAAAAAGACAGGCGCTTCTTCTTGAAGCTGGCAAAAAGGTCGTTCAGGAAACAAGACGTTACAACGCAAACAGAGATAAGACAACTTCAATGCGTACAAAGGAAAACGCTAACGATTATCGTTATTTCCCAGAGCCTGATATCCTTCAGGTAAACCTTACAGACGCTCAGCTTGATGAGATAAAGGCTAAGCTGCCTGAAATGCCAAGCAGCAGATTTAAGAGATACACTGAGGAATACGGTATTTCTGAGATAGACGCAAAAACGCTTATCCAAACAAAGATAATCTCAGATTTCTTTGAGAATGCACTTAAGAGATATAACAATCCTAAGAGCGTGGCTGTGTTCATTCTCGGCGAGTTTATGAGAAGAGTAAATCTGGGCGAGATAGATATAAACAATATCAGCTTCACACCTGAGGCGTTCGCTGAGCTTGTTGAAATGGCTGATACTGAAAAGGTATCAAAGAACGACGCTAAGACCGTGTTCAGAGCAATGGTAGAAGAGGGCGGCAAGCCTATGGACATTGCAAAGAGCAAGGGCATGCTCATCACTGTGGATACTGCAAAGGTTGAGGCAGGCGTTGACGAGATACTTGCCGCAAATGCCGCACAGGTAGAGCAGTATAAGAACGGCGAAACAAAGGTATTCGGCTTTATCATGGGTCAGTGTACAAAGGCTCTCAAGGGCGTTGCTACACCTAAGATAATCAAGGAAATTCTTGAAAGCAAGCTGAAAGCTGCCGCTGCAAGCGCTGCTTCTGATGCAGAGAAGAAAGAGGACGTAAAGGACAACGTTATCGACACTTCAAAGCTCACAAAGTATGAGAACGCTGATAAGTATGTACCTGAAAATGACGGCAAAATGCTTATGATAGATACGGCTGACGTCAAGAAAGAGTTTATGCTTGCTGACGCTAAGGCTAACATGGGCAAGGAAGTTGAGTTCTCTGGCTGTGTTCATAGAATAAAGAACATGGGCAGCATTGCGTTTATTGTGGTGAGAACTTCAAGAGATGTTATACAGACAGTTTACTCTGCCGACAACTGCAAGGATTCTATCGAGGGTCTGAGAGAGGGCTTCTTTGTAAACGTAAAGGGTATCGTCAAGGAAAATCCTAAGGATTTCAATGGTCTTGAAATAGAACTTGATTCTATCAAGCTTATCTCAACGAACGCCGCTGAGCTTCCTTTAAAAATATCACAGGGCAGACTTAACTGCACAATAGAAGTAAATCTTGACAACCGTGCGGCTTCACTGAGAAACCCTTATGAGAGAGCTATATTCAAGCTCCAGGAGGGTCTTGTTCAGGGTATGCACAAGTTCATGCAGGCAAACAACTTCACTGAGATACACTCGCCAAAGATAGTTGCTCAGGGTGCTGAGGGCGGCGCTAACATCTTCCGTCTTGACTACTTCGGCAAGTCTGCGTTCCTTAACCAGTCACCGCAGTTCTATAAGCAAATGGCTGTGGCATTCTTTGACAGAGTTTACGAGATCGCTCCTGTATACAGAGCTGAAAAGCATGCTACTTCACGTCATATCAACGAGTATATCGGTCTTGACTTTGAAATGGGCTATATCGACAGTATGTATGACGTTATGAAAATGGAGATCGCAATGCTCAAGTCCATTTTCGAGTATATCAAGGAAAACTATCAGAACGAGCTGAAGATACTTGACGCTGACGTTCCTGATATAAAGGAAGTTCCGTCTATCAAGTTCGCTGACGCTATCGAGCTGCTGAGAGGCGGCGAGGGAAGCGGCAAGAAGTTCGACCTTGACCCGGAGGACGAGGTAAACCTCGGCAAGTATGCAAAGGAAAAGTACGATTCAGACTTTATCTTTGTTACACACTTCCCATCATCGAAGCCTCCGTTCTATGCAATGAACTCCAGAGAAGACCCAAGAGAAGCATACAAGTTCGATCTGTTGTTCAGAGGACTTGAAATTACTTCGGGCGGTCAGAGAATACACGATTATAACGAGCAGGTAGAGAAGATGAAGGCTCAGGGACTTGACCCTGATGATTTCAAGAACTATCTTGAGGCTCACAAGTATGGTCTGCCACCTCACGGCGGACTTGGTATCGGTCTTGAAAGACTTCTCATGAAGCTTCTTAACAAGAACAACATCAGGGAAACATCACTGTTCCCAAGAGATATCAACAGACTTCTTCCATAGTCTGGAATATGCTGACACAAGAACGGACGGGTATACTGTCCGTTCTTTTTTGTATGGGCGACCTGAGGTTGTCGGGGCTGTATAAAAGCAGAATATTTGTCCAATAAGAATAGTATAATTCAATGATACTGATTCGGAGGACTGATATTCTTGAAAAAAATTCTTACTTTACTTATTTGTTTTTTGACCCTTTGCTCCTGCGGAGGTGAGGTAAATTCCCAGAGGGACAGGCTTGTGACTATGGAAAAAGCATCGGTGATACCTGTGTGCGGAGAGAAAAACTACACTGATGCGGAAACGTCACACAAGCTTAATTATACTGTGCCAAAAGCTATATGGATATCCTATATTGACCTTGCTGATATGCTCACTGGGAAAAGTGCCGAGGAGTTTCGTGAGAATTTTTCTCAGGCGTGTGAAAATGCTTTGAGCATAGGTTGTAATACGCTGTATGTTCACGTCAGACCTTTCGGGGACGCTATATATGATTCGGAACTTTATCCTGCATCACGTTATATAACAGGCGTGGCAGGTGAGAAGAGTGACTTTGACCCGCTTGATATAATGATACAGACCGCACATGGTAAGGGGCTTTCTTTTCACGCATGGATAAACCCTCTCAGGTGTGAGAATGAGGAATGTTTTCAGAATTATGACGATAGCTTTCTTCTGAAAAAGTGGTATGACGAGGACAACGGCTACCTAGAACAGGTTGAGGGCGACAGCCATTTGTGGCTCGATCCTGCTTATGATGAGGTAAGGCAGCTTATAGCAGAGGGTGCAGCGGAACTTGCAGAAAATTATGATATTGACGGTATACATTTTGACGATTACTTTTATCCCACAACGGCTGAGGATTTTGACGCTCAGTGCTTTTCTGCCCAGACGGAGTTTGATGATCTAGCAAAATGGCGGCTGAACAATATCTCCCTTATGGTTGGGGAGATATATAGTGCGGTCAAGGGGGTGGATAAGGATATTCTGGTGGGAGTTTCGCCTCAGGGAAATATGGAAAATAACTATGAGTATATGTACGCTGATGTGAAAAAGTGGTGTAGTGAGGAGGGGTATATAGACTACATTTGTCCGCAGATATATTTCGGTTATGAAAATTCTGTGAAACCTTATGAGGACACCCTACAGCAATGGGCTGATATCTGCACAACTGATGTTACGCTGGTGGCAGGTCTGGGAGTATATAAGATAGACAGCGAGAGTGAATTTTCTGAAAATATCGGCATTATCGGCAGGCAGATAAATGACGCTGTAGTTAGTTATAACTACGCAGGAGCGGCGGTATACGGCTATGCAAGCTTGTTTGGTGGCAGTGATAGAGGTGTTCAGGAGCAGGAGTGTATCGAAATTGCTTTTGATAAACTTGATACATCTGTAAAATGATATGTGATATATAAATTATGGTATGTTAAATGTAAACAAATTGTGATATATTATTATAAAATTTATGGAAGTAAACAAAAAACTATTGAAATTTCTTTTTAAATATAGTATAATGTTATATGCTGTAAGGCGATAATAGAAAATGTTTTTGTATTATTTGCCTAAAACAATATTATTTTGCTAATTATTCAGGGAGGGATTTTAGTGTACAAAATCGTAACAAGAAGACAGCTCAACGACGCTGTTGTTCTTATGGAGATCGACGCACCTTACATTGCCGCTAAGGCTGAGGCTGGTCAGTTCATCATCTACAGAGTTGATGAGAAGGGCGAGCGTGTTCCGCTCACTATCGCTGACTATGACAGAGAAAAGGGCACGATCACAATTATTTTCCAGGTAGTAGGTGCATCTACAACTGAGCTTGCAAGACTTAATGAGGGCGACTATATCCATGACGTTGTTGGTCCTCTCGGCGTTGCTACAGAGTATGACGAGGGTATCAAGAGAGTTGCAGTAGTAGGTGGCGGCGTTGGTTGTGCTATCGCTTATCCACAGGCTAAGAAACTCCATAACATGGGCGTTGAAGTTGACCTTATCGCAGGCTTCAGAAGCAAGGATATCGTTATCCTCGAGGACGAAATGGGCAAGGCTTCTTCACATCTTCATATCTGTACAGACGATGGTTCATACGGCTATCACGGATTTGTTACAAACAAGCTTCAGGAGCTTATTGACGGTGGTGCTAAGTTTGACGAAGTTATCGCTATCGGACCAGTTCCAATGATGAAGTTCGTTTGCAAGGTAACAAAGCCTTATGATATCAAGACTCTCGTTTCACTCAACCCTATCATGATCGACGGCACAGGAATGTGCGGCGGATGTCGTGTAACTGTTGACGGCAAGATCAAGTATGCTTGCGTTGACGGCCCTGACTTTGACGGTCAGAAGGTAGATTTCGACGAGCTTATGAGAAGAAACTCAACTTATAAGGAGCAGGAAAAGGCTCACTTGTGCAGACTTACTGGAGGTGTAAGATAATGGCTAATATGAGTTTGACAAAGACTCCTATCGCAGAGCAGGAGCCAAAGGTAAGAGCTAGAAACTTCAAGGAAGTTACTTTGGGTTACACACCTGAGCAGGCTATAGAAGAAGCTCAGAGATGTCTTAACTGCAAGCACAAGCCTTGTATGACAGGATGTCCTGTAAGCGTTAGGATCCCTGAGTTTATCGCAAAGGTAGCAGAGGGCAAGTTTGAAGAAGCTTATGCTATCATCAAAACAACAAACGCCCTGCCGGCTGTTTGCGGACGTGTATGTCCACAGGAGCACCAGTGCGAGGGCAAGTGTGTAAGAGGTATCAAGGGTGAGCCTGTTGGTATAGGCAGACTTGAGAGATTCTGTGCAGACTATATGATGGACAAGGCAGTTGCCGTAGAAAAGGCTGAACCAAACGGTCACAAGGTAGCTGTTGTCGGCGGTGGTCCTTCAAGCCTTACAGTTGCAGGCGACCTTGCTAAGCTTGGTTATGACGTAACTATCTATGAGGCATTCCATACAGCAGGCGGCGTTTTGATGTATGGTATCCCTGAGTTCAGACTTCCAAAGGCTATCGTTCAGCACGAGATAGACAATCTGACAAACATGGGCGTACATATCATGACAAACATGGTTATCGGCAGAGTTCTTTCTATCGACGAGCTTATGGGCATGGGCTATGAAGCTGTATTCGTAGGTTCAGGCGCAGGTCTTCCAAGATTCATGGGTATCGAGGGCGAAGGTCTTGTAGGCGTTTACTCTGCTAACGAGTACCTTACAAGAATCAACCTTATGAAGGCTTACAAGGACGATTATGAGACTCCTATCATGAAGTCTAAGAACGTAGCTGTAGTAGGTGGCGGTAACGTTGCTATGGACGCTGCTCGTTCTGCAATGAGACTTGGTGCTGAGCACGTTTATATCGTATACAGACGTTCAATGGACGAGCTTCCTGCAAGAAAGGAAGAGGTTCATCACGCTCAGGAAGAGGGCATCGAGTTCCTCGTTCTTAACAACCCTGTTAAGATAGTTGGCGACGAGAACGGTCATGTAAACGGCATGGAGTGCATCAAAATGGAGCTGGGCGAGCCTGACGCAAGCGGCAGAAGACGTCCTATCCCTATCGAGGGTTCAAACTTCATTCTTGACGTTGATACAGCTATCATGTCTATCGGTACATCACCTAACCCACTTATCAGAAGTACAACTCCTGGTCTTGAAACAAACGATCACGGCTGCCTTATCGTTGACGAGAACGAGTCAACAACTAAGGAAGGCGTTTACGCAGGCGGTGACGCTGTTACAGGCGCTGCTACTGTTATCCTCGCTATGGGCGCAGGCAAAAAGGCTGCCGCTGCTATTGACGAGTATATCAAGAACAAGAAATAATTTCTTGTAAATGAAAATTATTTGTTAAAAGGCTTGAAGTTTGTGCAAATATCTGATATACTAATATAGTATTATTAGATTTGGAGGTCTTTTGATGAATTTGTCAGCAATTATTTCAGTTTTGGCTGCTGAGCAGAGTTCACCTGCATCACTTGCCATGACTTTTATCCCACTGGTACTCATAATCGTGTTCTTCTATTTCTTTATTATCCGTCCGCAGAAAAAGCAGGATAAGAAAGACGCTGAGATGAGAGATAACCTTGAGATAGGTGACGAGGTCGTTACAAACGGCGGAATCGTTGGTATCGTGTTCTCTATCAAGGACGACACTGTTGTTATCGAAACAGGCGGAGACAGAAGCAAGATCCGTGTTAAAAAGTGGGCTATCGCTAAGAACGAAACAATTCATGACGGTGACGCAAAGTAAATATTGCTTTTAAGGGACGGGTAGTTTTATCCGTCCCTTTTTGTGTTCTTATTGTCCGTGACTTTGAATATAATTTCTTTAGGATATTCAGTGTGGGGGTGCGGATATGAAAAATAACAGGCTTTTTGGGGGCAGAAAGCTTTCTGTGCTATCATCTACGGCAATTTCTGCCTGCGTGGGGTGCGGTGCGATATTTGTTGCTGTGCTTGCTTTTGCGTATGTTGTCACTAAGATAGATGCCACCGATCTTATGCTGTCGGTGATGTCAACAGCGGCACTTGGTATCGGAGCGTATGCAGGGGGATATGTCTGCGGAAAAAGGCAACGTAGAAACGGTCTGCTGTCAGGTGTGCTGTGCGGAGTGTTCATTTTTCTTATCATTGTCATTCTCAGTGCACTGTTTTCAAAAGCTGCCGAAAGCTTTTCCGTGCCTGCAAAGCTTGTGCTTACCCTTGTGTGTGCAGGCGTAGGCGGAGTTGTAGGTGTAAATTCTAAAAGCAGCCGTTTTTGATAAGGATAAATATTTATACTGCATTAACTATTCGTTCATAAAACATAGTGGGATATGTGGTATAATTAGTGTAAATCAATTATTGGAGGTAAAATCCTATGAAACATATCAAGACGATCAATAAGGCTAATCTCAAGAAGACTGCTGCTAAGGGTGGCTGCGGCAAGTGTCAGGCATCATGTCAGTCAGCTTGCAAGACCTCCTGCACAGTTGCTAACCAGAAGTGCGAGAGAGAGGCTTAATATTCCGATCTTTCTGAGGCGTGCGAGCGTACACACGCCTTGCTAAAGGGACATTTTTATGTCCCTTTATTTTTGTATAAATTTGTATATGAATATAAATGCGAAAGGTGATTTTTAAATGATACACAAGTTTAAGCTTGGCGGCTTTAATGCACTGCTTGACGTGAACAGTGGCGGAGTACATATTATAGACGATCTGACATATGATTTGTTAGACAATGTTGAGCCGCCTTTTGAGGAGAAATGTCCTGAGGACGTTGTAAGAAAGCTGTCAAAGATGTATGACAGCAAGGATATCGAGGATTGCTATGAGGAGATAGTTTCTCTTTATAATGACAAGATATTGTTCAGCGAGGACGATTACGAGAAGTATGCCCTGTCTGCTGTGGCTTCGCCTATCAAGGCAATGTGTCTGCATATCGCTCACGACTGTAACCTGAGATGTAAATATTGCTTTGCTTCAACAGGCGATTTCGGTCAGGGCAGAATGCTCATGGACTATGAAACAGGCAAGCGTGCTATAGATTTTCTTATAGAGCGTTCAGGAGACAGAAAATTTCTTGAGGTGGACTTTTTCGGTGGCGAGCCTTCACTGAATTTTGGCGTGGTGGAGCAGCTTGTTGAGTATGCACGTTCACAGGAGGAGCCTCACAATAAAAAGTTCAGATTTACTGTTACAACAAATGGTGTACACCTCACTGACGAGATGATAGACTTTATCAACAAGGAAATGTACAACGTTGTTCTGTCTATCGACGGAAGAAAAGAAGTCAATGACAGAATGAGAGTGCGTGTTGACGGTTCAGGAAGCTATGACAGGATTATCCCTAACTTTAAGAAGCTTGTTGAGAAGCGTCCTAAGAACAAGGATTGGTATGTAAGAGGCACTTACACAAAGTATAATCTTGACTTCTCAAATGATGTAATGCACCTTTATGATCTGGGATTCGATCAGATATCTGTTGAGCCTGTTATGGCTGACCCTAGCGAGCCTTATGCTATCACTGAGGCTGACCTGCCGAGGATCTTCAAGGAGTATGAGATACTTTCTGAGAAGATACAGAAGATAAGGGACGAGGGCAAGTTCATAAACTTCTTCCATTTTATGATAGACCTAGATCAGGGTCCTTGTGCGATAAAGAGACTTAGGGGCTGTGGAAGCGGAAACGAGTATGTTTCTGTTACTCCTGACGGCGATATTTACCCATGTCATCAGTTCGTTGGTATCAGCGAGTTCAAAATGGGCAATCTTTATGACGGCACATTTAACGAGGAAATGAAAGATATGTTTGCTCACGCACACGTTTACAACAAGCCAGAGTGCAAAAAGTGCTGGGCAAAGTTCTATTGCAGTGGCGGTTGCAATGCAAACAACTACATTTACGCAGGTGATATCCACAATGCGCATAAGCTGTCATGTCAGATACAGAAGAAGCGTCTTGAATGTGCTATCATGATGAAGGCTGTTAAAATGCTCGACAGCGCAGAATGAATATAAATATTTTGTAAATTTTACGCATTATAACTTTTGTGTACATATATAAACTTAATATGTACAAAAACGTTTGAAGTTTAACAAAAAAATTTATTGAATAATCGGTTTAAAAAGCACGGAATAACAAATGACGTTATTCCGTGCTTTCTGCTGTTATTACATAGTATGATAATGTCGAAAAATAGCAAAATGTGTCTGTCATATTAATAAGTATTAAGATAAATATAATGTATACTAAGCTGGTAGCTTATTGACAAAGTGGGTCGAATTTAGTATAAGATTGACATAAACAAAAGGTGCTTGGCGGTCATGTTACCGCAAATCGGCTATAACGAGCGCCCTCTGTATCGGACAGGATAAACCGACAAATTATTATGAAAAGGACGAAGAGATATGAAAACTAATGAAAAGAAGAATACTTCTGCTAAGAAGAAACTTATACCTGCAGTTGCAATGCTCACAACTTCCGCTGTAATGCTTTCTACTGCTACTTATGCTTGGTTTACGATGAGCAGAGAAGTTGAAGTAACAGGCATTAAGCTTACTGCTACAACTCCACAGACTATTGAAGTTTCACTTGGAAGGGCTACAACACAGGCTACTATAGATAATACTACTTGGGCTACTGCTCCTAAAAATGATGCTGCTGATACAGACCTCTGGTCAAACAAGGCTGCTACAAGCTCTGTATATGCAAGCTTTGGTAAGCTTATCCCTGCTTCATCAACGGACGGAACAAATCTCTATTATACAACAAAAGCTAAGGAGAATGGTAAGTCTGTTGATATAACAGGTGCGAATGCTTTTACACAAGCTACTGAAAATAACAATGCTGGTTGGACATTCCAAACTGCTGGAGCTTCTTCTGAAACAGAAAGCAATCTTACTGCAGATACAAAAGGTGAGGGTTACTATCTAGATATCCCTGTTTGGTTTAGAACTACAAATGTTGAAGATGTAAAGCTTGGTGTTGATGTTACTGTTGAAGACCCTAATAAGGATAATGATGACACTAAGGGTGACTTGTATAAAGCAACTCGTGTGGCTATATTGAATGAGGATAGAAGTGCTGCTAATGGTGGAGTTTTCCTTGGCGCAGAAACTGATGTAGCTTCAGGATATTATAAGGGAAAAGCTGTTAAGGCTGCTACCGGTTCAAGTGAAAATGATTATTATGGTACAGTTACAACTGCCACAGAAGTAATTGAAAGTAATGGAAAGGTCACAAATACTGCTACTGAGGTTGTTACTGTAAAAGGTGTTGGTACTGGAAAAACTGGTTATGGTACGCCTACAAAGTATTATATCAGAGTTTGGCTCGAAGGTGAGGACGTGAACTGCTGGAATGCTAATGCAGGTCAGAGCTTCACTGTAGATCTTAAATTCTATGACTTGAGCAACAAGTAAAATTTATTACATAACAAAAAAGACGCCGAAGAAATTCGGCGTTTTTTGGTAAATGGGTATAAAAAATAATTTTCCATATTTGGGGAAATCTCCCGATTTTTCTTTGCTTTTTGTCGAAATTATGCTATAATGATATATTTGAACAGGAAAGGAAGTGACTTGCTTTGAACGGTAATTCAACAGTTGACGGCGTTCGTGCCGTGGAGCTTTTCTATAGACCTATAAAAAATACCGACAGTGGCAGGGTCACTTTTTTGCAGTCGCAAACAAGGCTAAATTCACCTGTTATGGGTACGCTAATGCCTGCGGATTATCTCCCTGTGGCTCAGCTTTCCGACCGATGTGTTAGCATATTCAAGCTTGCTTTAGTTCAGCTTTTGCAGGCTTTGGGTAAGTTTCATGAAAGGGAAGTTGACGTTGATTGGGCAAGCGTGTTCATGCCTGCAAGATTTTTAAGGCAGACGGAAGCTCCGAGAGTTGTGGCAGATTATTGCGATAAGTTTGGCGTGAAGTATGAGCGTGTCTGCTTCGAGTTGTCGCCTGATGTGCTTGATGAAGCTGACAGCACAGCGGCAGATAACGTGGCTCTTATGAGAAGACAGGGCTTTCATTTTCTGCTCACAGGCTTCGGCACTGAGGGCTTTAAAATGCTTAAGACCGCTGAGTTCAAGGTAGATAATATCATGCTTTACGGCTCAGTGGCTCAGGTTCTTGGTAAGAGCGACAGGTATGATACCTGCGTGAACTCTCTGCTGAATTTCGTTTTTGACCTTAATGCTGAGGTCATAGCTGACGGCATTACTGATGATAAGCAGGTGAAACAGCTCAGCGGTATGCAGTGCCTTTACTATTCGGGAGAAAATGCAGGAAAATATATTGCGGAAAAATACGTTCGCAATAGAAATGAGTAATAAACGGGTGATACGGTTTTGGACGGTAAAAATATAGATAAAAATACAAGAGTAGTCGATACCCTTGCACTTCGCAGGACCGCCAAGGAAGCTAAACGCTATGTGGTATTGATGAGATTGCTTAAAATTCTTGCCATTATACTTATCGCTATCGTGGCGGCGGCTTATGCGGTGTCTTATTTTTACGACAAGTATGGTAGCTTTACAGTTAAGATAAGTAAGTATGATATGATAAATCAGGGGCTTACTCTTTCGGAAACTCCTGACTATACCACGAGCAATTCAAGACTCAATGCGGATATCCTCTATGATATGACAAATATCAGTGGCGAAGATCTCCCTGATAATATCGACAAGATAAACGGCAGCCATAATGGCGAGGGGTATATAGCTTATACTTTCTATCTCATAAATTCCGGTAAAGACACACTTAGCTATGACAGCGAAATGACTATCGAGAACGTCACGAACGGTGTTGATGAAGCTATCAGAGTGGAGCTTTTCGTGAATGGCGAGAAAACTGTTTATGGCAAAACAAAGTCTGACGGCAGCGGTAAGGAAAGCGATTGCGACAAGGAGTTCGCCTCCTCTACTGAGGTCATGAAGGATCGACGTGAAAAGCTTGGTCCTGGTGAGAAAGACAAGTATACAGTGGTCATATGGCTTGAGGGAAATGACCCTGATTGTGTTGACAAAATAATTGGTGGCACAATGAAGCTTGGTATGAATTTCAAGATCGTTGAAACAACTTAAAGAATTAGAAGGGAGGAAGCCTCGGGTTTCCGAGGTTTTGAATTATGAAAAAAGCTTTGAAGATCGTTTTTAATGTTATCGCATGGGTGGTGCTTATCTTTGCACTGCTTATAACAATTCTCGTGTTCTCGTCTGATAAGAATAATGGTACGGCAAGTCTGCTGGGATATATCCCGCTCACAGTTGAATCTGACTCAATGAAGCCAACTTTCAAAAAAGGCGACCTTATTATCTCAAAGGAAATAGACGATATTAATTCTCTGAAAAAGGGCGACGTTATCACTTTCTGGACTCTTATAGAGGGCAAAAAGGTGAAGAATACCCACCGTATCGCAGAGGTACTCAATGATAACGGCTCTGTAGGCTTTATCACACGAGGCGATGCTAATAACGTAGATGATACATACACTGTTTATGCAGGTGATATAATCGGTCAGTGGAAAGGTGCAAAAATAGGCGGTTTCGGCAAGGTAATGGATTTTCTCTGAACAAAAACGGGATTTTTCATTTGCATACTTTTGCCGATAGCACTGTTTTTCCTCTTTGAGCTTTATAAGCTTATCGCAACCATAATCGAGATAAAGCGTCCTGCTATCACAGAGAGCGATGAGGAAGAAATAAAAAGACGTGCAGTTGAGGAATACCTTGCACAGCAGAAGAAAAAGGAAGAGGAAAATGCACAGCAGGAGAAAAATGACAAATAACTGTTGCTTGGGTGATACATTATGAATGGATTTCTGAAATGGTTTTTTGTTTTCATGTCGTCAATGCTTGCAGGCTTTGGGCAGATCTTCAAGGGTCTGTGGAACGGCATAAAACAGATCTTCAATATAAAAAACTACATAAGGATATTCAAGACCTACTCGGCAGACTTTGGTGCGCTGGGCTGGATACTTTCTGTGCTTGCAATTATCGTTGTTGTGGCTATCTTTGTGCTTATTATTTTTATGATAGTGCTTGCTGTGAGAAAGTACATAAGATTCAGACACTCTATCGTCAGCAACGAGGATCTTATCGAAGAAATATCTGACCTGCAGCGTCAGGTGGTCAAAATGACCAAGGAAAAAGATGAGATCATGGCAATGAAGGTGGCTCAGCTTGGCGTATATGATAACACCGCTCTTGCAGAGGGCGAGCAGATGCCTGCACAGGGCGAAGTTCAAACCATTGTGGACGGCGTTGTTCAGACTGCCGACTGCCGTTTTTCAAAGCTTATCGAGGTGGACAATTTCTACAAGACATACGAGCCGCCTGCTTACAATAATGACATCACCCTTAGCGGTATCTGCGAAGCATACAGAAACTTTGCCTGCTCAAGAATGCACCTTTATTATGACATAAAAACTATCCGACTTTTCATTGCAGGCATGGCTTCAACAAAGCTCATTATCCTGCAAGGTATCTCTGGTACAGGTAAAACATCATTGCCATATTCATTCGGTAAGTTCTTGCAGAAAGATACCACTATTGCTTCTGTTCAGCCGTCATGGCGTGACAGAACTGAGCTTTTCGGCTACTTCAACGAGTTCACCAAGAACTTTAATGAAACAGAAGTCCTCAAAAGAATTTATTCTTCTGAATATAATGACGATGTAAACTTCATACTCCTCGATGAGATGAACATTGCAAGAGTAGAATATTACTTTGCAGAAATGCTCTCAATTCTCGAAATGCCTGACCCTGCGGAATGGGAACTTGACCTTGTTCCGAACGTGTGGAGCACTGACCCTGTTCGCCTGGATAAGGGCAAGCTGCGTATTCCGCAGAACATTTGGTATATCGGTACTGCTAACAACGACGATTCCACGTTCACTATCTCAGATAAGGTATACGACCGTGCACAGCCTATCAATCTTGACGCAAAGGGAGTTGCCTTTGAAGCACCTGACACGCCGCCTATGAATTTAAGCTTTGAACATCTTGATATACTTTTCAAGGAAGCTTTTCAAATGTATCCCGTTTCACAGGACAGTCTGAAAAAGATCCAGCAGCTTGACCTGTGGGTAATTGAAAAGCTGAGAGTGGCTTTCGGTAACCGTATACTTAAACAGATGAACTTGTTTGTTCCTGTATATGTTGCCTGCGGTGGAGATGAACTTGACGGCATTGACTATGTGCTTGCCACAAAGATATTCAGAAAATTTGAGTCGCTTAACTTGGCAATGCTAAGAGAAGAGCTGAAAGAGCTTTGCACCTATATGCTGAAGCTTTTTGGCAGAAACACTATGAAAGAATCTATAGCATATCTTGAAAGATTGCAAAAACTGTACTAAAATTTGTACTCATAAGCTTTGAGAGGAGGGACGGGCATGAGCGAATACAACGAACAGCGTGCAGCTTTTGACAAAGCTGTAAAGACGTTTGACGGCAATAACAGCTTTGCGGCAGCCCGTGCCTTGCTTCTTTCGGGCGAAAAAACTGTATCTTTTAATCGTAAGATAATCGAGAAGAATATAGATTCGTCCTGGCTCACAGAGATAGAAAAAGCTTTGCCACATCTTGATACGGTAATAAGAAATCCCAGAAACACCATTAAAGAAGTGGAAGAGATCGTGCCTATCGCTATGTCAAGGAAGATAACGGTAGAGTCCATAAAACATCTAGGACAGCACACCGATCTTATTCAGGATATCGACAAAAAGACCGGAAAGATAACTCCGTCAAAGATACTCAACATTCATAAAGAGGAAACTCTTGATACATATGAAAATAGATTTGTAAATACCCTTATCGACAGGCTATACATTTTTATAAATATAAGATACAATAAGCTTGTCCAGACCGCAGAGGCGCAGGAGGCTTATTCTTTTAATTATGACACCTCGGCGGACAGCGGCGACGGGAGAAAGGTCAACATTAGTTTTAAGATAGAAACTGTTGACAGTCTTGTCGGCGGCAGCAAGGATACTGACGTTTGGGCAAGGCTTGAAAGGGTCAAAAAGGCTATCGAGGGCTATAAAGGCTCAGTGCTTTGTACCACTCTTGGCAACGCTTTTATCAGACCGCCTGTTATGAGAACAAACGCTATCACTAAAAATGTGGACCTTATGGCGTGTCTTACCCTTTGGCAGTTTATCGAAAGCTACGATAAGGCAGGCTACGAGGTCAACGTTTCCGATACTGCACAAAGACCTGATGATTCTTATATCGAGGATATATATGGTCTGACCGCAATGAACTATATGCTTTTCCGCTCATATACCCATGGGGCAGACAAGTCGGAGGAGCTTAAAACCATAAAGAGCAAGACCCTCGCACCAAAGGTTGTCAGGCGTTTTGATAAGCAGACGTCTGATAAATATGATGTCATAGTTGGTGAGGGTGAAGAAAGTAGTGCAAGTAAGACAGATATGGGTATGACTGCCGAAGAGGCAGGAAACCTTACGGCAGAGCTTGACCGTATAGTTGAGATAGAAAAGCAGTTTCTCAAAGACGAGGAAGACCGTAAGAGGGCTGAGGAGCTTGCGGCTGCAGAAGCTGAAAGAAAGCGTGCCGAGCAGGAGAAACTTGAGCGTCAGCGGCGTGAGGAAGAAGAGCGCATAAGGCTGGAGCATGAGGAAGCTGAACGCAGAAGATTGGAGCTTATCCAAAAACAGCAGGCGGAGCAGGCTGCAAGAGAAAAGGCGGAGCGTGAGGAACGTGAACGCCGTGAAAAAGAGGAAGAGATCAAGCATATCGCAAGACGCAAAAGGCAAATGGAAGAGCGCCAACGCCGTGAAGAGGAGCAGCGTGTCCGTGAGGAAAGAGCTAGGATCCGAGAGGAGAAAAAGCTCGTCCGCAGCAGCCTTGGATCTGCTATGGATCAGCAGATCAGCACGAATGAAGAAGCCGTGTCTTCAAGCTTTGTGTCAGAGTATGAGTCCCCTGAGATCGCTGCAAAAAAGGCGAAAGAAGCACAACAGCAGCGTGAGCAGGAACGCCGTGAGCGTGAACGTGCTGAGCGTCTTAAAGCTGAACGTGAAAGCTTTGAAAATAAAAATATCAATGAGATATTTAAAGAATATTCCAAAAATCCATATTACATGGCAAAACGTGGCATAACATATGTTCTGGCTCACGCATTTGGGATCATACCTGTTGTGACGGATAATCCAGACTATATCAGGATGTTCAAAGTCAAGAAGGAAAAAGAACTGGCTGAGGCAGAGAGAAAACGTGCAGAGCGTGAAATTGAGATCATCTATGAAAAATATGCTCCGTATCTGAAATATGATGTAAAGAGGCATATCAAAAACAGGCAGTTTAAAAAGAGAAAACGTCTTGAGCGAAAGAACAGACCGCCAAGACCATATATTCCGCCACAGCGCACCGCTGAGGAGCAGAAAGCTATCGACACTGAAATGAAACGGCTCTATAAGGAGCATCATGTTTCAGCAGTTGGCAGAATGGCAAGGCATTTGAAAGAGAAATATAGCAAACAATAACACGGAGGGAGCGTCGTTATCATCGGCAAGGCGTTGAGGATAGTAAAAATAGCTTTGACAATACTTGGCTCTGCTGTGTTTGCGGCACTGCTGAGTGTGACGGTGTACATAATGGTCTGCGGCTGTATCGGCAAAACAGCAAGCATTTTTGGTTACAGCGTACTGAAGGTCGTGAGCGGAAGTATGGAGCCGTCTATACATGAGGGTGACTATATTTACATCAAAAAGACGGATACTGACAGCTTAAAGGCAGGGGATATCATTTCGTTCTACTCTCAAGATGATAGTATTAAAGGCGAGATAAATACTCACAGGATATCTGAGGTTTTGAGCGACGGCACTTTTGTTACTAAAGGCGATGCTAACAAAATAGAGGACAGCGTGACGGTGCAAAAAGTCAGCATTATTGGAAAATACTATGGAAAGCTCAGATTTTTCAAGTGGCTTGGGTCATTTGCATCAACCAAGAAGCTCCTCATTCTGTTTGTGATAATCCCAACAGTTTGCATGGCGGTGTATGAGGTAAAAACTATCGCTGAGATAAAAATATATTCAAACCGTGAGGAAGCCTTGAAAGCGGCTGAGGCAGAAAAGGAAAAGCTTATGCGTGAGGCTGTTGAAAAGGAAGTTCAGCGGCTGAAAATGCAGGAAAACGAGAAAAAGGAGGCGAACAGCTTTGAATCAGGAAAAGATAATGAAGGCTAAAATGATAACGGCTATCGTTATTTGTATTGCGGCACTTGCAGGGCTGTTCGTTTTTATCGGGCTTTATATGGACAAGTCCGAGGAAGTCAGAAAGACTTACATTGCTAAGTATATGGAAAATCTGTCTGCCGCCTCTGAGGAGATAGACACTTATCTTGAAAGCGGCAAGGATCTTCCAACGAGATATAACATGATACTTTCGGATATGGGTGCGGCAAGGTCGCTGGTGTTTCTTATCGACGATTACACTGATGAGCAGAAGGCTATAAATGAGCTTCATTACTGCTTGGTTAAATATCCAGAGCAGATGCAGGGCAAGCTTGAGGACCTAAAAAAAGCACTTGACCATATCACCGAAAATCTTGACAAAGGCTATAGGGAAGTCAACGAGATAGTTGATTCGGTTGATAAAATGGGAAATTAATGCAAGGAGGACAATAACGTGAGCAGTAAAGGGCAGCTTAAAAGAGAAATAAAGAAATGCAGACTTACTATTGAGGAAATAGAGCGTAAGAGATCACGTTCACAATCAGCGCTGGTTCAGGCAATTCTTTTGCAGGAAGAGCCTAACGAAATGGACGTTGAGTGGTTCAACAAATACACAGGCGAGATAACCGCTTGCAGAAACCACATGATAGAATTGCAGAAAGAGCTTGACTCGATGAAATAATGGAGGTCGCCAAAGTGGCTGAGCATAAAGTGATAGAGAAAGCAGACAGCGAGGAAAAAAAGAAGAAACGCAAACTGCTAATTATAAAAATAATACCAGTTGCAGTGCTGGCATTTATACTTATTGCGGTCAGTCTGGCTTGGTTTACCATTGATAAAGCCCTTGATCTTGATTCATTTGGAATGAAAAGCGTAGATTCGCCATTTGAACTGAAAACAGTAGGCGATGCCAATGTGCTTAAAGCTGAGATACTTGACAGCAATGACTACTCTAAGGTGTCTGATGGGAGCAACATCACTTCTGACGAGAACAACAAGATCTACTGGCTTCTTGATGAAGAAAGCGGTATGACGAATGGTATTAATCCTGGCAGTCATGGAAAGCTCACGTTTTATGTTGTTCCGAAGCAGTCGGGGGAGCTGGAGATCAAGTTCAAGTTGGGGATAACGGGGTATGCAGAGAATAAAAACGAAGACGCTGTTTCTTATGAAAAGGTTACTGAAGAAGAAGTAACTAGATTTATGAATGGACATATCATGTTTTTTGAGAAATATGATGAGAACAATCACACATATTCCGATTTTCTTCATGATGAAACATTCACAAGGACGTTTAAAGATTGTAAAGTAGACGTTCCGCAGGAAGTGAACGTATATTGGGTGTGGCCGAACACGCTTGGTCAGGTACTAATGAAAAGCACAGATGAAAATCTGACAGAGAAAAATGTGCTGTTTGATGATGACAGTAAAGAACGTTTGAATTTTGCGGAATATATGAAGGGTAATTTAAGCTTGTTCTTGTCAGGTGATGCTGATAAAGAACAAAATAAAACAGTTGTTGAGAAAATACTTAATGGTGATAAATACAGCACAGCACAGTTATCATCACTAAGCTCCATGTATAATGACGCTGACGAAAAGATAGGTACAAAGGTGCAATATATCCTTGTTGAACTAAACGTATAGATAAGAATATTAACTTTGCACGGAGGCAGTTGAAAGTGAAAGCTAATAGAAATCAGAAAATTAATAGAATATGCCACAAGCTTTACAGCAAGTATCGCAAGAATGTTATTTCTTTAGTTACCGCTGCCGTATTGCTTGTCACGAGTATGCCGCTTGCAGACATTTCAGGTGTTGTGTCTAAAATGGTATCAACTGTCACCAATGCTATTACGGCTATGGCGGCAGATACATATACTGACATTTCTAATGATATCAAAAATGGCGTTTTTACGATACAGAATGCAGACGATTTTAAAAAGCTTCTTAATGCAGATCCTGCTGACTATCAGAAAATCACAATATTGTTTTCAAACAACCAATCTCAGTTTAAGGCTTCTGATTTTACAGGAATAGAAAAAGGACTTGGCAATGAAGAATATCCTTTCATGGGAACAGTCAAAGCAAATGAGGGTTCAGCTATTAATCTTCCTATTAATTTTGCTCTGTTTGAATATCTTAGTGACAGTGCAAATTTAGATACTATTATTTTTGCTAGACCGGAAGAAAAAAATTCAGCTTTGCTTGCTGAGAATGTTATACACGGTGATGTGGCTTCAGCTAATAAGTGGAAAATAAAAACTGATCCTGTAGATGATTCAGGTGCTACAAATTATAAATCCTTCACGTCTGTTATAGGCAATATGAAAAATGGAGCAAATGTCGATCTGGATATCACTCTAAGAAATGATGTCAAGGTGGAAGTATCAGGCGGGGATAATGCAGGTCTTGCTTGCGGCACTATGGACGAAAACGCAAGTCTTGCTGTAAGCTTGTCAAGCAGTTTGCTTGACGTTTCCGGCAAATCGAACGCAGGTGTATTTGTCGGAAAAATGAGCGCTGATGCAACGCTGAACATCGACAAGTGCAACACCTTGACAGATGTAAATATATCCGCAAACAACGCAGGCGGACTTGTGGGCAGTGCAGAGAATGCAGAAATAAATGTCGGTGAAGATGTCACCCTTACCATGACCGGAAGCGTTACAGGCTCTGTAACTGCGGGCGGTCTTTTCGGCTCTTATACATACAGTAAAGCCGACAGTAAAGAATTTGATATTTCAAAATTCAGTGGCATGAAAATGGCACTTGCTTGTTCATCAGGAGATACCGCTGACAGTGCGGCTGTTGGTTCTGTTTTCGGAGTGCTGATAAACAGAACAGATAGTGTAAAAATTAGTATCACGGGCACCACTAATGATACTATTACTTCAAACTTCAATGGCACTGTCAGGGCAGGCTTTTATGGTGGTATTGTCGGAAGATATTCTGCTAATGCTCTTAGCTCTGAACTAGCACTAAGTGATATCACTGTAAATGTGACTGGCTCATGCAATGCCCTTGATTTTGGCGGTCTTATTGGTAAGATAGGTGATAATAGCAAGGCTTATGTAAGCGTCAAGAATACCACTATAAGTATTAAGAATTCCACATCATCACAAAATAATTATGGCGGACTTGTGGGTTATGCTGATCAGGCTTTTATTGATGTTGGCGGCAAAGTCACAATTACTGCAAATAATGTTTCTGCAAACCAGAGCGTAGGTGGCATTGTTGGCAAATTTAATAAAAATGGCGTTGTAAGGCTTGGCGGTGAAACAAACCTTTCAGGCTTTTATCCTAAAGACCCTAACAAAAACGGATGTCAGATAGTAGGAAATAGAGGCAATGCTTTGATCTATAGCTTAAAAGGCTGGTCATTTACAAGGACATCTTCAAAAGTCATAGACGATATGGATTGGGGCGGAGTGCTTCGCCTTAACGATTCCGATCTGCTTGAGAGTGCTAATGGTGTTCTGTCTTTTGATGGATCAGGGCATACTGTTACAATAAATGGATTTACTACTAATAATATAACCATAAGCAATAGGGCAGATTTTGCCCGTGCGGCTTTGATCATGCAGCATGATAGCAATGATTTTGTTAAGTATAGCGGTGCTAGCAGGGCAGATATGTTTGCGGCAAATATCAGCCTTAGTGCAGATGTTGATATAAGCGACACAGGTCTAACCGGCTTTATGCGTGATAATGGTGAGGATACATTCACAGGCACTCTGAATGGCAATAGTCATACAATTACTATGAGCGTAGGCAAAGACGCTAAGATAGTTTTCCATACTCACAACGGACTTTTTGCAAAGACAAGTGGTGCAAAAATAAGCAATTTAACGATTGTTTCAAACTTTAATATTGTTGGTGACAATGCTTCTGGCGGTGATGCTTGTTATATTGGTTCTGTGTCTGCATACAACAGCGGAGCTTTGGCTATTGACAGCGTGACCGCTGATGTGACAGCATCTCCAAGTGGTGCGTATACTAATTTTGTCGGAGGTCTGGTTGGATATGTTGCTGACGCCACAAGTGAAGTTTCGTTCACTAATTCTGCTGTAACAGCAAATCTTACATACAATAATAGCACAACAAAGGTAGATTGTACTTGTCTTGGCGGAGTTATCGGAATGGTAGGAGCTGTTACATCAAAACCTACAACTGGTATTAAGTTTAATAATGTCACTGTTGACGGAAATATAACTGACAAACACACAGGAAGTAACTCCAGAGTTGGTGGACTCATTGCAGAGGTCGGTGCTAAGGATAATTCAGCTTCTGTTGTACCTAATAAGGTATCTATCACCAATGTTAATATTAATGCTTTAACAATAAATTCTAGTGGTAAATCAAATAGCGGTGGATTTTTAGGGCATAACTGGTATAGAGTAGAAATTGATCTGAATAGTTTGAATGTAAACAATTCAAGATTAACAGTGAACAATGGCACAGAACTGGGCGGTCTTGTACTTTCCACAACAGGTTATTGGAGCATAAAAGAGGTTAGCTTTGACGGTGTGACAGTGAAAGCAACAAAATGTATAAATTTCGGCATGCTTGCCTCAACTCTTTTTGGTAGAGATTATGACTCTTATGGCTTTGACTATTTTAAAGGTGAAAATGTCAATAATTACAGAAGCTCACGAGATGCAACTTATTTTGAACTTACTAAACCTAATGGATATAAGATCTCACAAGATACTAAGATAAATATAAGCCCAAGCTATTCGTATTTTGATGAGATAGCTCGTTGTAGTATTTATTATTCTTCTTCAGCTAGTTTTATGTCTAATCGTCAAGCCATAATTTCAATTCCTGCTGTTACAGCGGACGGAGAGCGTTTGCTGTATATGGACGGAAAGAACTGCAATACCTATCAAAATCAAACAACAAATAATGGTGCTGTGTGGAAAAATAATTCTTGGGCAAGATATTATTATAACCTTGATGTATATAAAAACGGTAAAGCCACCACAGGCGGAGCTAAGGCTGTTGAGTGGAGCGCAAAGCTTTTTGCGGCAAATAATATAAAAGCATATATTAATAGCACAAATATAGATTTTCCAACAGATCCAGAAATAGATTTGACAGGATATTCATTTTATCCAGTTGATACAAATGGTTGTAATATAAAATCAAATTCAACTATTACTTTTGAAAATAATGGCTTTAATCAGTCTGAAATGGTATCAAGCAGTAATAGTGACAATTATGCCCGTACAACTGACGGAATAGATGGAACAAATTTAACTAATGACCATAATCAACATTACATGATGCAATGCGGACTTTTCAGGAATGAAAATGGAGCTGTTACCATAAGTGGTAAACTGACCTTTAAGGGAAATATCGGTAAGGTGAATGGTGGTTCAGGTGCATTGGTTTGCGGCTCGGTTGCTGACGACACCAATACTACAAAAAAATCTGTCAAAATTACCGGCAGTATCGTTCTTGATGATCTGTATGTGAATGATACTTCTTTAAGTTTAAATGGTGAAAATTCTTATGCCCCTTTGCTTATAAATAAGATAGGCAACATGACAGAGATCACTATACAGAATGTGTCACAGAAAAAACACAGTATGACTGCTGAAAAATATTACAAAGGCGATCAGAATTATGCTGCAACAAGCCTTATAGGCAATGTAGGAAGCGAAAAGGGTCAAAATATATCTCTGACTTTCTCAAATATCAAGCTTGACGCAAGTAATAAAAATTCAATTTTCAAAAATGCTACTTTGCTTGAGAGTTTTCAGCATTCTGACGGAGCAGGCTCTTCTGCAATATACAACTATAAATGGGACGACGATTGGGGTACAGACTCAGCTGGCAATATTAAGCATAATGTAACCTACGGAAAAGAAGTGTCTGACACCATAAAGAATCGTGTAGATGATGTGAGCAGGCAGAATAAGTATCATGGCGATTGGAGTAGAGATGACAGGTATACTTCCCCTGTCAAAAATAACGCAACAGAGGAATATAGCTTTACAAGTTACAAGCCATATGTTGCTATATCGTATGATACCACTCAAAACTATGATGAGATAGACGTAAACCTTGAGCGACCATATCTGGACGAGGGTTGCGGAACATACTCTGATCCATATATCCTTGACGCTTCTACACTGGCAGAGGTCGCACGAGTTATCAGTACAGCCGCACCTACAAATGGCTGGGAAGTAAACTATAATGCATATGTTTCTGCCGATAAATCGACTGTTAATGCTAATAGTGCTTTTTGTAAAGGCAATAATCATAAAACTTATACTTATGATGGAACAGGCAATTTCGTAAGCGGAAATGAAACAGTTTTAAAAGATAACATTATCAAATATCTTTGCGAGGCTTATTACAAGATAAATGATGATATAGTTCTCGGCAGTTCTTTTGCAGGTCTTGGCGGAACATCAAACAGTTACGTTTTCAGGGGCGTTATTGTTGGGCAGAAGAAATCCGACGGAACATATCCAACTATCACCAATAATTCTGCAAGCCCACTCATCAGGTTCAGCAGCGGAAGTGTTGTAAAAGATATCAACATAGAATATACCAAAGAAGTAACGCTTTCAAAAAACAATAATAATAAATTAAACTATAGTACCAAAAAGACGGAGTATTATGGCGGTGTTATGGGCGTTGTGTTCGGTGGAGATAATATCATTGATAATGTCAAGGTAACAAATCCTAATATAACATTTGCAAATAACGATAACAGCAAACAACATCTCATTACTGCAGGCGGATATGTTGGGCCATAGTTTACGGCGGCGTTATTTTCAGAAATATGGACATCGTTGCCAAAGATAGTGCGCTTACAACCAACAATACTGAGGCAGTGGGTGAAAACGTATATACCAATCTTTTTATCAATCCATATATAGGCAGAGTTGTAAACGGCTTTGCTATCGAAGAGGGAACAACGTTTGGTAAGTCAACTAACCTTAACAATGGCAGGAAAAATTATCTCATCACGCAGTTTAAGAGTGAGCTAAGTGATGGTGAGAAATTAAATGTTATTGTCGGCACGACCAATACTATTGAAGTACCTAATGCACAAGCGTTGTTTATGCTGTCTATCATATCACAGTCCGGTATGGGATATACAGACCGTAATAACAATACTTGCGGATATGGTCATTATACTTTTACCCGAAATGCAGACTATTCAAAAGTTGGCACAGCTACATTGACTTCTGATGATACAGATTACAAAACTGCGCTCTCAGATTATCAAAGACTTGAAAAGGCTACAAGCAAGGAATATGAAAAGAAAAATTCTGTAATGCTAAAAAAATATACAAAGCCAAGTGAAAAAGGTCTTTATGAAGCAAAGTGTGCACACGAATTAAATAAGAACTTTACTGTTAATCTCACAGGAAATAAAACCTATGACCTCACCGAAACCGGTTTTCGTGGTATAAATCAGTTGTTTGATGCAACAAATAGTAACTTGGGCGACATTAAATGTGATTATACTTTGTCTTTGACAACTATCGAGGGAAATAATCAGACAATAAAGCTCGATACAGATATAAAAGCCTATGCTGTGAAAATAACGGATAACAAGAGCGGTAGCACTATTGAATTCCAAGATGTGGATAACTATAAATATCGTACCGCATTTGCCTCCGTAAAAGGAGTTGGGTTGATAAACTGTTCAACGTATGCTTTAACTGTAAATAACCTTAAGCTTTCCGGCAAGATCAGCGTTAAGACGTATAACAACGATGGACAATCGTATGTTAATGAAGACCTTTCTACAGGTGGTATCGTTGGCGGAGTACAGAGTTCTTGCAAGTTTATCGGAATAACATTGACTGATCTTGAAATATATGGTGCATATACTGTGGGAGGACTTATAGGAAAGTCAACAAATGATATCAATATAAGTAACGTTAAGTCTGAAAACAGTGGCGTTTATGTGTATGGCGGATTTGAAACAGGCGGTCTTGTGGGAAATTCTCAGAAAGGCAACGAATTCGCTGTTAAGGATTCTAAGATAAAAATTAATAAAGTTGAATTTGCTAATCTTGATAAAGGCACAAAAACTTGGTTTGGCGTAGGTGGAATCGCAGGTTCTGCAAATATCAAAACGACAATAAGCAATGTTCAGCTTACAGCCTATAATAAAGACAGCTTTATCGGTTCAAAAAAAGACAATAAACCCCTTGCAACCCAGACAATGAACGAGGGCGGTCTTATAGGACTGTCTAACGGAGCATGCACAATAACAAATACAAGCGTCAGCGTCGATGTTTATGGTAGTAATGCCGGTGGATTCGTTGGAATAAACAAAAACCAGTTGTCTATCAATGACTGTTACTATGGAGGAACATCTGAAACATCAGCTTGCGGCGTCTATGGTTATACAAGCTCAGGCGGAATGGTCGGCACACAGAATGCGGCTGTGACCATATCAAAGTCTGCTGTAAAAAATGCAACGATAGGTATACCAACTGCTAAAACTGGTGATGCAGGTATCGGAGGTTATGTTGGTATAAAAGCTAATGGTGATCTGAAGATATCTGATTGTGAAGTCAACAATGTTACTCTTTCAGCAGAAGATAAGTCCAATGGTGCGGGTGCAGGCGGCGTGATCGGTCATAATGACCGTGGAAGCACATATGCTTATGATATTCTCATAAATAAATTAGGCTATGTAAGAGGCAACAACAGCGTGTCTGTTTCTAACTTGATAGGTTGGAACTATGATAAAAATCTATCATCTAAATTTATCGGAGTATCTGTAAATAACACGGATTGTTTACCTGATATACAGTATAATGCTTCACAGATACCTACCAACTTTATCGCAGTTCACTCCGACTACAACGGTACTCAGGATAATACCCAAAATATCGGTGATGGAAGCAGTAAACACGTTGATATCTATTCGCCTTATGTCAATATAAATCCAAGCAAAACCATTGGAGATAAAATTTTCACAGGCGATCTTGTTGGCGGAAATATGCAGACTATCATCAGTGACGCTGCTTCTTATACGAATGGCACAAAGACAAAATCCTATGGCATAAACAGTACCATAAAGACATATGCAGAGGATCTGGCTAATTCAAAGCTTACAACATTTCGTCAGGCCTCTGAGCTTGATGTTCAGGAGCTGAACGATCTTCCTGTTCTGCTTATTGATGATAACTCATCGTTGAATATCACGCAAATGCTTGCAAAGTATATCTCAGTTCTGACAAATTGTGATGTTTGCGACAGCAGTTCAAATAAGCTGAAAACAACAGATCTTATGAATGTAAGCACAGCGACTTATGTGTATGATAACGACGTTTTGAAAAAATCAGACAAAAGCACTCTTACGTTTAACAGCAAGACAGGATATTTCAAGGTCACAGACGGTCAGTATGACAATGACGGCACAAACAGATTTACTGTCATTACTCTCGATTATATCGACCCAACGGGAAGTGGCAAAACTGCTCTTAGACTTCATATTCCTGTTTTTGTAAGAAAGGTGCTTGATTTCAGCTTCCAATCTTACGTTATCTCAGGCACAGACTATAACCATTCTCACTATACGGATAAAACAAAGCTTGCTTTTGAGAGCTTTGATGCACCTGTTACTACTTATTTTAAGTATTCCTATTGCAAATCTGCTAACGAATGGGAAAAAATGCTCAATAACGGTGACAGTCTGCTTTGGAGCTTTGATAAAAAGCTTTATCTTATTGGTGATAGTGCCACTGACAGTGGTGTGCTTACCGATGATACAAAGTTAACTCTTGTTGATGCAAATAACAATGACAAGACTTATCATTCTACCGCAAGTGATGCTAAGTTTAATAAAACAACCGGTGAGCTTGACTTGACAAATATAAGTGGCTTTAAACCGGTTACAATGAATGATGTACTGTTAAGATATGCGTCGGTAACAGCTAAAGAATCATCTGACGGAACACTTGTTGAGACAGCTGATGAAGCTACAGCTACTGTAAAAACAAGCGACGGCAAGTATTATAGACCTGCTGGGGAGGCTGAAACAGGCACTTATAAGATAACTGTTTCAGCGAATAGTGATACACAAAAAAATGATAATGACGAAATGATAATAAGCGAAAGCTATTATCTCACTATCATCATTCCGGAAAATGAAGGTTCAAAAAAGGTCATCAAGAACTTTGTGAATTATTATAGTGGCAATCAGCCAAGAAAACTCAATGGCAATATTCCTACAAACCTTGTCCAAGTGACAAATAATGACACTGGTGCATATGTTATTGCAAACTTTTTTACACAGCTAGTAAGTGTGACGGCTCATGACCCAGAGGAGATAACAGCGTCAAATAACTTTATCCATGCCACAATGACTTCAAAGATAAGCATTGATCGGAGCCTTAGAGATACATTTAATGGCTATAAGAGTGACGATTTCAATATGTATCAGGCTTTTAAATTCTCTATGAAGAGCTTTGATGAAAAAGATGCGGGAGCTAATGCAAAGATCATTGCAGGAACTTCGGTGAATGTTGATTACAGCATTTTAAACAGTTCAGACACAGAGTTATCAAACGCAAAAATAAGCAAGACTGAGACACTTTCAGAAGCTAAAGACAGCTATATGCTGATGTATCCCGATTCGGTCTACGATTATATCAATAGTGACACAAATGGTTCTATAACTGTCAAGGCGGATATCAGCTTAACTTATGGTACTGCAGGGATCATAGATCAGTTTCCTGAGCGTAAGGACGGGGATACAAAAACCGGTATCGGTGTAAATGCGTCGTCATATGTTGCATATAGCCAGAACAATATTGAGAACAGCTCTATCTCTGAAAGTGGAGATATGCCTGCCAGACGCTACTATAGAAAGGCAATGACGGTGGCACAGCTAAACTATAACGTTGCAGAGTCAACGGTTCTTGAGTCGAAGGATTCACCATTTTCTCAGCTTGGTATCAATGCCAAAGATATGACTACAGAAGAAATGGCAATAACAGCAAATGCTATCTATGATCTGTCTGCTTTGAGTCGATCAACAAAGGACGGTGGCAAAAAAATACAGTATACAATGAGGTTGTATGTTAAGGACAATAGTGGCGATTATAAGCAGACAAACGATATTAGCAAATATCTCAGTAGCTTTACTTTGGAAAACGCCACATCAAGCAGCGGCCTGAATGGCAAAGAGTGCGTTTTTACCACTGATTATAATGGCGAAGAACAAAACACAGCCGTTACGAAATTTACAGTAAAAACAGGCAAGGCTTTTGAGGAGCAGGGGCTTACCTATGCGAACTATAGAGTTGAGCTTACCGCGGTATTGCTTAATGACAACAACTCAGTTGTTAATGGAACTACCTCAAGCGACTATGTTGTTTACACAAACGCAAAAATAGAAACAGGCTTTATAAATTCATAATAAGCAGGCATTTTCAGGAGAAAATTATGACAAAAAGCATTTTTGGAAAATTCAGAAAATTAGAAAAAAAGAAGAAGCTCCAGCTAGTCATAGCAGTATCCATTTCGGTGGTACTGCTTGTGGCACTGCCTGTTTATGCGTGGTTTACTCACAAACGTTCTATTGCTCTTACAACAAAAATAAATGCCCCTACTCAGCTTTATATCACCGCAGGAAATAAAGAATCTGTGGCAAATCTTGAAATGGCAGATATAGACGTTGAGAACGGCAGTTATAAAGACTTTGTTTTCGGCATAGGCGGGGCAGACGTGCAACAATATCAAATACAGCTTGCACATACAACGAATATCCCTTTTGAGTATGAGATATACCGTGCGAAAAGCGTCAGTGAAACTGAAAAATCAGAAGCTGTCGTTTATGTTTCAGATGAAGAGAATAAAACGTTTTATTACAAAATAGACGGCAATAAGATCTCGGGACATTATCTCAATCAGCAAGGCTCGGAGATACTTGCTAACAGCACACTTCACGAAAAGTCCTATGACAGCTACGGCAATGTTCAGAAAAATGCCGAGGCACTTTATTGGCAGTCTGATGGTCTAAGTGTAAATGATGCAGAAAACCCGTTTTGCGATTATTTTATAATCAGAGTAAAATGGAATAAAAACGTCCAAAACAATAAAGAAACTGATATGGTCTACCTGACAGTTCAGAGAAAGTAATAAATCACCAAATAGAGAGGAGGGTGGCTGTTATGAAAGACAAATTTATAAAAAAGCTTAAAAGATCGTGGCTTGCAATATGGATAGCTTTTGCGGCAGCCGCACTCAGTACTATTGGTGTCCTGGCGGCTTATACCAGCGTTTCAAGTGTAAAGCGAGTTGTATCCACACAAAAGGGAGCTGGCATGCTGTTTTCATCTAATTATCTTACAACAGATGAAAATGATCTTCCAAGGACGATAACTTTTAGCAGTATGGAAAACTCGCCTTGTGTGACAGTCAATGTGTGCAACTATCCGCAAACATTGATAAAGCATAATGACAAGGATATCACATACACTTTGACAGTCGAGCTTGTGGACAGCAACGGAAATGCCGTTACCGGAGAAAACACTGCAAAATATTCAGTTGAATATAACGGTGAAAAAAAGACTTTTGGAAGCAATTCAAAAATAGAGTTTTCACTTCTGAAACTTATGGCTGACGATTTCAACAAGCATGAATTTGTGCTGACTTTTGATAAGTCACAGCTCACAAAGTCTGACATATACATGAGAGTGACAGCCACTCCTACAAATCAGGCAGAGTTGAAACCGCTCTCCGCAAAGCTTGGCGTTATCTATATAAATAATAACACATCAGCAACATGGACTGGCACATTCATCGACAATGCTACCTCGCCTAAAGATCTTGACGGCTTCAACTACCGTCTGTCAGGCAGTGGCGAGGGTACTGTCACCCTGACTTGGAATACGAACTATGTTGATATCAGCCCATGGTTTAAGAATACTTATGGCCTGACTATTTCAAAGGACAGTTCTGGCATAGCCACTGCAACTTTAAAAGTCAATTCTGCTGAAAAAAATCAATATGACATTCAGTTCTATCGAACGAACGGCATTAACAGTGCAGAGCAGTGGTCTGACGGTAATCATACCAATATTACGGTGACTGGTACGGGATTTGTTTCAATGAGTTTCACTCAAAGCACAGCGACAGAAAATTAGAATATGTACAAAAAAACGGACTGCACACAAAATGCAGTCCGTGTATTTTTTCTGTAGGGGCGAACAGTGTTCGCCCGTTTTTTTATATCCGTATAATGTCCAAGTACGAAAGCTTAGAGTGCAGACTTCAAAGCCTCAGCAAGCTGAGCAGGACATGATGTGCCACGTCCGTTGCAGTCGATACCCTCAAGTCTGTCAATAACGTCTTGAACCTTCATGCCCTCAACAAGCTTTGATACACCCTGAGTGTTGCCGTTACAGCCACCTGTGAAATGCACTTTCTTTACGATACCGTCCTCTACTTCGATATCTATTTTTCTTGAACATACTCCCTTTGGAGTGTAGCTGATCGTTGCCATTTGAAAAACCTCCTAAATTCTTGCTACGCCTGTTTCTCTTGCAGCCTTTGCCACAGCCTCAGCCACGGCGACCGGTACTGACCTGTCAAAAGAGTTAGGCAGAATAAATTCCGCACTGAGCTTGTCCTCAGGCACACAGCCTGCGATAGCCTTTGCTGCGGCCATTTTCATTTCCTCGTTGATGTCAGAAGCCCTTACTGCAAGCGCACCCTTGAAAATGCCAGGGAAAGCGATAACGTTGTTTATCTGGTTAGGGAAGTCTGAACGTCCTGTGCCAACGATAAACGCACCTGCCGCCTTTGCCTCGTCAGGCATTATTTCAGGAGTCGGGTTAGCCATTGCGAAAAGTATAGGCTTATCATTCATGGATTTAACCATTTCAGCGGTCACAAGCTTTGGCTTGGAAACACCTACGAAAGCGTCTGCACCCTTGAGTGCGTCGGCAAGAGAGCCATGGAGCTTGTTCTTGTTTGTGACCTTAGCCATTTCAGCGTGGGCCTCGTTAAGATAATTGTCGCCCTCGCAGATTATGCCCTCACGGTCTACCATGATAAGGTTGCCGATACCGAGAGAAAGCAGCAGCTTTCCTATAGCACAGCCAGCCGCACCTGCACCGTTTATAACAAGTGTAATATCCTCTATCTTCTTGTTTGCTACCTTGCAGGCGTTCATAAGTGCCGCACCGACAACGATAGCAGTTCCGTGCTGATCGTCATGGAAAACAGGGATATCAACTTTCTCTTTAAGCTTAGCCTCTATCTCAAAGCACCTTGGAGCGGCGATATCCTCAAGATTTATGCCGCCAAAGCTGTCTGATATCATGGCGATAGTGTTTACTATTTCGTCAACGTCATTGGACTTTATGCAAAGCGGAAAAGCGTCAACGTCTGCGAACTCCTTGAAAAGTGCACACTTGCCCTCCATAACAGGCATACCAGCCAGACCGCCAATATTGCCAAGACCAAGCACAGCAGAGCCGTCTGTGATAACAGCCACAAGATTTGCACGTCTTGTAAGCTCATATGAAAGGTCAGGATCTTTCTGTATCTCAAGGCAAGGCTGAGCAACGCCTGGTGTGTAAGCCAGCGTCAGGTCTTTTGCATTGTTTACCTTTGCTCTTGAGCAGACCTCTATCTTGCCTTTCCATTCTCTGTGTTTCTGTAGGGATTCTTCCATTACGTTCATTTTATACAGTCCTCTCTATTACAGCCAAACTAGGCTTTGTTACGCATTAAAGGAACATTACCGCATGATAATGTCCCTTTATTATACCATATTATTTCTCTGTTTTCACAGCCGCTTTGTTAGCTTTTTGTGAATTTATATGAATGAGCTTGAACAGCTTATCAAGATTTTCCTTGTCAGTGGTCATGCTTCCGATATGTGTCATAGTCTCATTATACAGACCGTGGAAGTCAGAGCCACCAGTCACTATCAGGTCATGTTCCTTTGCGATATCCACAAGCTTCTGCTGTTGAGTTGGAGTAGCAGAGTGATGATATGCTTCAATTCCGTCAAGCTTGCCTGCCTCGATAAGTTCAAGAAGCAGTTCGGTGTTGTTGAACATAACAGGGTGTGCCATAACAGCTATGCCCTTTGCGGAATGTATAAGGTCAAGCACAAAGTTTACGTCAGGATATTCACGGGTCACAAGACATTCACCGTTTGGATATGCAAAAAGCTTGTCGTTCACAGAGCCGTAAAGCTCAGTGGCATAGCCGTAATTTACCAATGCCCTCATGATATGCTGTTTGAAAATGCTTTTAGAGCTTTTTGTGTAGCGCAGTACGGCGTCGGCAGGGATAGGATACCTCGCCGTCACCTTTTCTATCATTTCCTTTGCGCAGTCTTTTCTTATCTGGCATGACTTCAGGCAAAGACCCTCGAGCCTGTCCGGCTTTTGCGGTGCATAGCACAGAATGTGTACTTTTGAATTGCGCTTCTTGTCCCATGCTGAAAGCTCTACAGCAGGAATGACCTTGACCCCATAACGTTCACCAAGTATTTGCGCTCTGCTTGATGATGAAAGAGTGTCATGGTCTGTTATCGCAAGAAAGTCAAGTCCCATTCTTTTTGCCTGAACAATGACCTCTTCTATACCAAGCGAGCCGTCAGACAGCGTTGTGTGACAATGCAGATCTCCTGTCATACCTTTGTTCCTCCAAATCTATAAAATATATCTGTCATTTTCTGTATATATAGTACAGCCGTTAAATTTGACTAAATAATTATAACATATTTTATATACATTTGCAAGCGCTTTTGAACAATTTACACAAAATTTGCACGAAAATTATATTATTTTGTCGTATATGACAAATCTACAGTGTCGAAATAGTGCGATTTAACGAAATATCAGAGCTTATATCCGAAGAATTTTTCGCAAAACCATACGTCTTTTACCTGAAAACTCCTGCCGTTCAGATATTCAAGTATACCTGCGTCAGTGGTGAATTTAAAGGTGAGCTTGTACGAATAAAGTGCCTGCGTTTTCACATTGTATGCACGGTTGACTTTATTTATTCCGTATTTGCCGTCACCGAGAAGTGGATAGCCAATGTGAGCAAGGTGCGCCCTTATCTGATGCGTTCTGCCTGTGATGAGGTCAACTTCGAGAAGAGCAAGGTCGTCAGTCTTGTTTTCCGCAAGCACACGATACGATGTTATCATAGTGCGGCTGCCCTGAAACTTTTTGTCAGATACCCTGACAGTTTTTGTGGTTTCATCTTTCTGATGATAAGCCGTGAGCCGAGCGGACTTTTCCTTTGGTATGCCAACGGTCACGCAAAGATAAAGCTTTTCAAGCTCTCTGTCTTTGACTTTCTGATTAAGCACACGCAAACTTTCAGCATTTTTCGCACATATTACAATGCCCCCTGTGTTGCGGTCGATCCTGTTGCAAAGGGCAGGAGCGAAAGACAGCTCCTCCTCAGGACGATATTCACCCTTTTCATAAAGATAGTGCTGTATCCTGTTTATAAGCGTGTCCGCCGAGCCGCTTTCGTCCTCATGTACCACAAGTCCGCACTTTTTGTCGCAAAGGATAATATTCTCGTCCTCGTAAATAATATTCAGTGCAGAGGGTGCGGAAAGAAATGCAGGCTTGCCGCTGTCGGTATCAAAAAATTCGTCATTGATGTAAAGCTGCATAACGTCACCGCAAGCAAGCCGTGTGGATATCTCACAGCGTTTGCCGTTGACCTTGATACGCTTTAGGCGCAGATATTTGTACAGCAGATTTTTAGGCAGCTTCGGTACAGTCTTTGTGAGAAACTTGTCAACACGCTGACCTGCGTCATTCTGATTTATGGTAAATTCTCTCATGCCATACCTCAGAGCTTCACACGAGCGGAGAATCCCCCGTCAATAAGCTCGTCAAGACCCGTGCTGTCAGCACCGCTTTCACGGAGAAGCAGAAGAATTTCTGACATATCGCAAGCCCTGCCTTTACGGCGGGATATCTCCTCTTCACATTTGATAGCATATTGTAAAGGCTTTTTGTCAGCAGGGAAGTTCACATCTGAGCCTTGAGCGATGAGCCATTTGATGAAATCAACACTTCGCTTGTCAGGCTTGAGAACGCCATCCTGCTCCACGAGGTCTGCACTTTCGATTGCAGTGAGCAGAAAAGTAAGCCCGTTGCTGTCAGTGTCGTTGTAGTCCACATCATCAGAGATGAATAAGAATTTAAGCTCTTCCAGTTCACGCTTTGAGAGGGTGTAGTTGTATTCGTCATATGATCTATTCATGTTACGTCCTCCTGAAATTATTACTATAGTGATATTATAACCTAAAGTGTGGGAGAATGCAAGAGGGAGTTTAAGTGAGGAATGAGGAATGAGGAATGAGGAGTGAGGAATGAGGAATGAGCAAAGCTGACCAAAGTTGTGCCCCCTGCACCGAGCGTAGCGATTTTGCGGCATGACAAACTCTCCCGAATAATCTGTAGGGGCGAACACCGTTCGCTCATGCTCAGGATTTGCTGTAAATTCAGAATTGTAGGGGTGCGGTGGGATAATTTTGTTTCTATATCAAAATGTTGTTACCGTGGGTTTGTTTCTTCGACGGGCGAACGGTGTTCGCCCCTACACATACATCGAGCTGATACCGCAGGTTGAGTAACAATACCAGTCCGAAAAATCGTACATATACGCAAATTCAAAAAATATTGATAAAAAAGCCTTTACAATTAAAAATATATGTAATATAATAAGTAAAACAACTGTTCGATTGAGGAGGCATTTATGGATAAGTTTCAGCTTGTTTCAGATTATAAGCTTTCAGGCGACCAGCCTGAAGCGGTGGACGCTTTAGTAAAGGGTATCGAAAGCGGTATGAGAGAGCAGACCCTTATGGGCGTTACCGGTTCAGGCAAGACCTTTACTATGGCAAACGTTATCGCAAGGATAAACCGTCCGACGCTGGTGCTTGCCCATAATAAGATACTTGCCGCTCAGCTTTGCTCTGAGTTCAAGGAGTTTTTTCCGAACAATGCCGTGGAATATTTCGTGTCCTACTATGACTATTATCAGCCTGAAGCCTATGTGCCAAGCAAGGACGTTTATATCGAAAAGGACAGCTCGGTGAATGATGAGATAGATAAGCTCCGCCATTCCGCTACCTCCGCTATCGCTGAACGCCGTGACGTTATTATCGTTGCCAGCGTTTCTTGTATCTACTCCCTTGGCGACCCTGAGGAATATAAGTCCATGGTGGTGTCTATCCGCCGTGGTATGGAGAAATCCCGTGACAGGCTTATCGCTGACCTTGTGGGTATCCAGTATGAGCGAAACGACATAAATTTCGTGAGAAACAAGTTTCGTGTCAGGGGAGATGTGGTGGAGATATTTCCTGCAAATTCCACAGACACTGCCATAAGAGTGGAGTTCTTCGGAGATGAGATAGACCGTATTACTGAAATAAACGTAGTGACCGGTGAGGTGCTTTGCTCCCTTGCCCATGCCGCAATTTTCCCTGCTTCCCATTATATTGTCAGCCGTGATAAAATGCACGACGCTATCGAAGAGATCAAGCAGGAGCTTGACGAGCGTATCAAGTATTTCAAAGACAACGATATGCTTATCGAAGCTCAGCGTATCGCACAGCGCACCAACTATGATATTGAGATGTTGGAGGAGATAGGCTTTTGCAGCGGTATCGAGAACTATTCCCGTGTGCTTGCAAGACGTCCCGCAGGCTCTACGCCATTCACTTTGCTTGACTTTCTGCCTGAGGATTTTGTGCTTTTCGTGGACGAGTCACACGTTTCTCTGCCGCAGGTAAGAGGTATGTATGCAGGCGACAGGGCAAGAAAGCAGACCCTAGTTGACTATGGCTTCCGCCTGCCGTCAGCAATGGATAACAGACCGCTGACCTTTGATGAGTTCTATTCTCATATCAATCAGGCGGTGTTCGTGTCCGCTACCCCTGGACCTATCGAGCAGGAAAGGTCACAGCAGATAGTTGAGCAGGTAATAAGACCGACAGGTCTGCTTGACCCTGAGATAATCGTAAAGCCGACTGAGGGTCAGATAGAGGATTTGCTCAGCGAGATAAATATGCGTACCGCTAAAAATCAGCGTGTGCTTGTTACTACTCTTACAAAGAAAATGGCTGAGGATCTCACAAATTATCTCAAGAGCTTTGACGTAAAGGTGAGATATATGCACCACGATATAGACACTATCGAGCGTATGGAGATAATCCGTGACCTGCGACTGGGCGAGTTTGATGTGCTCGTTGGTATCAACCTTTTGCGTGAGGGTCTTGATTTGCCCGAGGTAACTCTTGTGGCGATACTTGACGCTGATAAGGAGGGTTTCCTGCGTTCTGAAAGCGCGCTTATACAGACCATAGGCAGAGCCGCTCGAAACGCCGAGGGCAAGGTAATAATGTATGCCGACACGGTGACACGTTCAATGGAAAAGGCTATCACCGAAACGGAGCGCCGTCGTGCAATACAGATGAAATTCAACGAAGAACACGGCATAGTTCCGAAAACTATCGTCAAGGATATAAGAGATGTAATAGAAATATCCACCAAGGAAGAGGTGGAATACGAGGCAAGGCAGAAAACAAAGCTTTCAAAGCAGGAAACTGCAAAGCTCATAGAAAAGCTCACAAAGGAAATGAAAGAGGCGGCAAAGCTGCTTGAATTTGAGCACGCCGCATTCTTGCGTGATAAAATTGCGGAGTTAAAGGGTGAGAAGAAATAAAAAGCCTTGCGAAACATAAAACGGATATATATCCACAAAACGTGTGTAGGAGCGAACAGTGTTCGCCCGCCTGCATACCAATATGTGATTTTTCAATACCAAAAGGAGAGTAAAGAATACCAATGCCAATTAACGAGATAGTTATAAAAGGTGCAAGAGAGCATAATCTCAAAAATGTTGATGTTACCATACCGAGAGATAAGCTTGTTGTTATGACAGGTCTTTCGGGTTCGGGTAAATCTTCTCTTGCATTCGATACCATATACGCTGACGGACAAAGACGTTATGTTGAGTCGCTGTCATCTTATGCGAGAATGTTTTTGGGTCAAATGGATAAGCCTGATGTTGACAGCATAGAGGGGCTTTCCCCTGCTATATCCATAGATCAAAAGACTACCTCCAAAAACCCACGCTCTACTGTGGGTACTGTCACCGAGATATACGACTATCTCAGACTGCTTTACGCCCGTATAGGCGTGCCACACTGTCCTGTCTGCGGAAGAGAGATATGTCAGCAGACAGTGGATCAGATCGTGGATAAGATAATGGAGCTTGACGAGGGTACAAAGATTCAGCTTTTAGCTCCTATCATCAGAGGTCGTAAGGGCGAGCATACAAAAGAGCTTGACCGTGCAAGAAAGTCGGGCTATGTGAGAGTGCGTATAGACGGCATAACCTATGACCTTTCGGAAGAGATAAAAATAGAGAAAAATAAAAAGCACACGATCGAGATAGTCGTTGACCGACTTGTTATCAAGGAGGGCATAAAGTCCCGACTTACCGACAGTATCGAAACTGTTTCTTCGCTTACAGGGGGACTTGTAGGGGTTGACGTTATCGGCGGAGAGGAAATGCTTTTTTCACAGAATTATGCCTGCCCTGAGCATGGTGTTTCTATCGACGAGCTGACACCGAGAATGTTCTCATTCAACAATCCTTTCGGTGCTTGCGAAAAGTGTACAGGTCTTGGTGTGTTCAAGAAGATAGATCCTGAGCTTATTATCCCTAACAGAGACCTTTCCATAAGGCAGGGTGCGATAAAGGCAAGTGGCTGGAACAGCCTTGAAGAAGGCTCTATCGCCATGATGTATTTCAACGCCATTTCTGAGACCTACGGCATATCCCTTGACGAGCCTGTGAAAAACCTCGACAAGGACGCTATAGACATTTTCCTTTACGGCACGCAGGGTCAGAAGCTTCACCTAAAGCGTGGCAATAAGTTCTATAAGGCTGACTATCAGGCTGAATTTGAGGGCGTTATACCAAACCTTGAAAGACGTTACAAGGAATCCAACAGCGATTGGGCAAAGGCTGATATAGAAGCTTATATGAGCGATGAAAAGTGTCCTGCCTGCCACGGTGAAAGGCTTAAAAAAGAAAGCCTGAGCGTTACAGTTGGTGGAATAAATATCGCAGAGCTTTGTCACAAGTCGGTGGCAAAGGCACTGGAGTTTTTTGAAAACCTTGAGATAAGCGACCGTGACAAGCTTATCGGTGAGCAGATAATAAAAGAGATAAAGTCACGCCTTGGCTTTCTCAAAAGCGTTGGACTTGAATATCTCACCCTGTCACGTTCTGCAGGTACTCTTTCAGGCGGTGAGAGCCAGCGTATAAGGCTTGCAACGCAGATAGGCTCATCACTTGTGGGCGTGCTGTATATCCTTGACGAGCCGTCTATCGGTCTGCACCAGCGTGACAATGACAAGCTTATCGCAACACTGAAAAGACTTCGTGACCTTGGCAATACTCTTATAGTGGTAGAGCATGACGAGGACACAATGCGTGCGGCAGATTTCGTGGTTGACGTTGGACCAGGAGCAGGCATTCACGGCGGCGAGATAGTCTGCGCAGGAACTGTTGACGATATAATGAAGTGCAAGCGTTCTATTACAGGACAGTATCTCAGCGGTGCAAAGAAAATACCTGTCCCTGAAACACGCAGACAGGGCAACGGAAAGTTTTTGAAAGTCATCGGTGCAACACAGAACAATCTGAAAAACATAGATGTTGAGATACCTCTCGGCACTTTCACCTGCGTAACAGGTGTGTCAGGCTCAGGCAAATCATCGCTTGTGAACGAGATAATCTACAAGGAGCTTGCGGGCAGATTAAATCGTGCGAAAATACGCTCTGGAGCGTTCAAGGAAATGCAGGGGATAGAGCATCTTGATAAGGTAATAGATATTGACCAGTCGCCAATAGGCAGAACGCCAAGGTCTAATCCTGCCACCTACACAGGGGTTTTCACCGATATCAGAGAACTTTTCGCTCAGACCGCTGATGCAAAGATGAAAGGCTACGGTGCAGGACGTTTCTCATTCAACGTCAAAGGCGGAAGATGTGAAGCCTGCGAGGGCGACGGAATAATCAAAATAGAAATGCACTTTTTGCCTGACGTGTATGTGCCATGCGAGGTATGCGGCGGAATGAGATACAACCGTGAAACGCTGGAAGTTAGATATAAGGGCAAGAACATCTATGACGTGCTTGAAATGACAGTGGAAGAGGGCGTTGAGTTTTTCAGTGCTATCCCTAAAATAAGCCGTAAGCTTGAAACATTGTATGAAGTTGGTCTTGGCTATGTGAAGATAGGACAGGCGGCTACAACCCTTTCAGGCGGTGAAGCGCAGAGAGTCAAGCTTGCAACAGAGCTTTCAAAAAGAGCCACAGGCAGAACTATATATATCCTAGACGAACCGACTACAGGTCTTCACACGGCGGACGTACACAAGCTTATAGAGGTATTGCAGAAGCTTGCAGACGGCGGAAATACAGTGCTTGTTATCGAGCATAATCTTGATGTAATAAAGACCGCAGACCACATTATAGACTTAGGACCTGAGGGTGGCGACGGCGGCGGAACTATCGTTTGCACAGGAACGCCTGAGGAAATTGCGGCTTGCGACAGGTCTTATACGGGACAGTATTTGAGGAAGATGCTGTAACAAATGAGGAATGAGGAGTGAGGAGTGAGGAATTGGCATAGCTGACCCTTGTGGCTCTTCAGTACGAGGTAAATGTATGCACTTTGTTTATTCTGCTATATGGTGCAGAGGGGTGCAGAAATGAAAAATACCAAACAAAATAATAATCAAAGCGGTGTCGAGAAATAAAACTCGTACCGCTTTTTTTCTATAACTCAAACAAAGCACCAGCAAAGAGCGTAGCGATTTTGCGGCAGTAAAACCTTTCCCGAATAATCTGTAGGGGCGAACAGCGTTCGCCCATGCTCAGAACTTGTACAAATTCAGAACTGTAGGGGAGTTTTTTACGTTTGCCAAACAGCGTAATAATCAGGGTTTATTTCTTCGACGGGCGAACAGTGTTCGCCCCTACACATTATTTTAGCAAATACCGAATATAAATATCTCGGTGATGAACTTGTTTAAAATAAAGATAAAAAATACCACCTACGGCGTGTCGTTCAGTTTCTTTTTCGTCGTCGCACTTGTGTCTGTCTGCTCGGGTACGCAGGCGGATATGCTCTTTGTTACGCTTATGTGCTGCGCACTCCACGAACTGGGTCACCTCGTACTCATGACCGCTTTCGGAAGCTCACCGCAAGAAATTGTTGTCTATGGGGGTGGTATCCGCATTACCCCTGATGATAAACAGCTGTCTGAATACCACGAGCTTGCTGTGCTTTTCGGTGGTGCAGCAGTAAATTTTGCCCTCTGCCTGCTGTCATATATGGCAAGTGGTGGTGGCTTTTTTTGCCAGGTGAATTTTCTGCTTGGTGTGCTGAACCTACTGCCCTTTCGCTATTTTGACGGTGGCAGGATACTCGCCTTGCTTGCCAATGGCAAGGTCTGCGAACTTTTCAGAGCGGTGTTTATACTACTCTCGGCGGTGGCTATGATACATATGATACTCCACGGCACTGTGAGCGTTTCTTTTGCCGCAACTTTTTGCTTTATCGTCCTCTCTGAAGTCATATATTAACACTTTGCTTATTGCTTTTGTAATAAATATTTGGTATAATGATATGAAATGCTTATGTATCTGTAGGGGCGAACAGTGTTCGCCCGTTTCACCTCACTTTGTGTATTGCTTTCGCTTTGCTGGGTGCGGTGAGATAGTACAGACATTCAATATCGGAGGATAAAACTTTGGAAGAACTGAAAAAGAAAATAGAAAAGTTGTTGCTTAAAGTTCAGCGTCCGTCAAGGTATATAGGCGGCGAGGTGGGCAGCGTTGTAAAGGATAAGGATAAGGTGGACGTGCGGTTCGCTTTCTGCTTTCCTGATACTTATGAGGTGGGTATGTCACACCTTGGCATGAAGATACTATACGGTCTGAAAAACGCCCGTGAAAACTGGTGGTGCGAGCGTGTTTTTATGCCTGAGGAGGACTATAACAAGCTCATGCGTGAGAACGATATCCCTCTTTATGCACTGGAGAGCCTTGACCCTATAAAGGATTTCGACTTCATCGGCTTTACGCTCATGTATGAGCTTTCTTATAATAATGTGCTTGAAATGCTCGACCTTGCAGGCGTGCCGGTGCTTGCAAAGGATAGAACTGAGCTTACGCCTCTTGTTATCGCAGGCGGTCCGTGTGCCTGCAACCCTGAGCCTATGGCTGACTTTTTCGACCTGTTCATTCTTGGCGAGGGTGAGGAAGTCAACGTTGAGCTTCTTGAACTTTATGAGAGAATGAAGCCTTTGAAGCCTACTAAGCAGGAGTTTCTAAGAGAAGCCGCTAAGCTGGAGGGTGTTTATGTTCCGTCTTTCTATGACGTTGATTACAATGAGGACGGTACTGTGAAGTCTATCACGCCAAACGTCCCTGAGGCACCTGCTAGGGTCAAAAAGCGTGTTATAAAGGATTTTGATAAGGTATATTACCCTGAGGGCTTTGTTGTGCCGTTCACTCAGATAGTCCATGACAGAGCGGTGGTTGAGGTACTGAGAGGGTGCATAAGAGGCTGTCGATTCTGTCAGGCAGGCTTTATCTACCGACCTTTCAGAGAGAAAAGCATCGACACCATAAAGAACGAAACAAAGTCCCTTTGCGAGCAGACAGGCTATGAGGAAGTGTCCTTGTCGTCTTTGTCTACGAGCGATTACACTGAGATAAACAAGCTTTTGGAAAATCTTGTGGAATACACCGACGGCGAGCAGATAAACCTTTCACTGCCTTCGCTGCGAATAGACAATTTCAGTGAAGAGCTTTTGGAGAAAATAAAGTCCGTAAGAAAAAGTGGTCTGACCTTTGCTCCTGAAGCAGGCACACAACGGCTTCGTGACGTAATAAACAAGAACATCACCGAGGACGAGATAATGCGTACCTGTCGCACTGCCTTTGAGGGCGGTTACAGCACTGTAAAGCTTTATTTTATGCTTGGTCTGCCAGAGGAAACGCTGGAGGACGTTGAGGGCATCGCAAAGCTTGCACAGAAAGTCCTTGACCTTTATTACGAAACACCAAAAGAAAAGCGTGGCAAGAGCGTGCAGATTTCAGTTTCTACTGCAACATTCGTACCAAAGCCTTTCACACCTTTCGAGTTTGAACCGCAGGCAACTCCCGAGGAGATAAAAGAGAAACAGGAACACCTTTTCAAAAGTCTTACAAGCCGCAAGATACGCCTTAGCACTCATCAATCCTATACATCTATATTGGAAGCAGTTCTCGCAAGGGGTGACAGACGCCTTGGTAAGGCGATATACACCGCATGGAAAAAGGGTTGCTATCTTGACGGCTGGGACGAGCATTTCAAGGCTGACAAGTGGCAGGAAGCATTTGAGGAGTGTGGGCTTGATACAAGCTTCTATGCTCACCGCAGACGTTCTTATGACGAGATAGCGCCGTGGTCGCACCTTGATTATCTTGTGAGCCACGAGTTTTTCGTTCGTGAGAACAAGAAAGCACATCAGGCAGTGACTACACGAAACTGCAAAGAGGGCTGTTCAGGCTGTGGCATAAAATGCGAATACGGAGGTGTTTACTGTGGCAAACGCTGAGCCGAAGAATGTAAATCTCCGTTTGGAGAGATTTGAATACAGAGCGGTATTTTCAAAAACAGGCAGGGCGAAATACATTTCTCATCTTGACCTTATGAGAGCCTTTCAGCGAGTGTTCAAAAGGGCGCACCTGCCAATATGGCACACTCAGGGTTTCAATCCCCATGTGTATATAATGTTCCCGCTTGCATTGCCCCTTGGCACTGACAGCAGGGTAGAGATAATGGACTTTGCTCTCACTGAGGATATCCCATACAACGAGGTGCTGGAGCGAATGAACGCTCATACGCCTGTTGGTCTGGAGATAGTGAGCGTTTCAAAGCCTGAGCATAAGCATACCGACATTACAGCGGCGGAGTATGTGGCAAGGCTGAAAACAGATAAGAGCGTACATGAAGTGGCGGAGCTTTTCGGCAAGTTCATGGCACTTGACAAGATAGAGATAGAAAAGCGAACCAAGAAAAAGACTATCAATCTTGTGGATATAAAGCCACATATCACAGTGCTTGACAGCAAAGAGCTAGAGGACAGCTTTGAGGTGACATTAAAGCTGCCGTGTGGAAGTTCCTTCAATCTTAATGTGAACGTAGTCATAGACACGTTCTGTGAGCGTTATGGCATAGAAATATCGGAAATTTATACAGAACGTACAAAAATACTCATGGCAAATGGCGAAAATTTTATATAAATATCCTTGCAAAAGGTTTTGAGATGTGGTATAATATTAAAGCATTTGAATTACCGTCGGTTCTTCCGACGAGAGTTAATGCCACGCCTTTGAACGAAAGGCACGACATTAAAGCGGGCAGTCCTCTGGCTTTGCAGCGATAGCTGCCATAAAGCGAATGAATGTCTGAAAATATTAAGGAGGAATTTAAAGTGGACGCTTTAAAGCAGATTTCTAATTCAAGCCTTAAATCCGAGGCACCTGTTATCAATGTTGGTGATACAGTAAAGGTACACGTAAGAATTACAGAGGGTGACAAGTCCAGAATCCAGGTATTCGAGGGCACAGTTATCGCTAAGAAGCACGGTGGAATCCACGAGACATTCACAGTTCGTAGAGTAGCTCACGGCTGTGGAATCGAGAGAGTTTTCCCTGTTCATTCACCTGTAGTTGAAAAGGTAGAGGTTGTACGCAGCGGTAAGGTTCGCCGTGCTAAGCTCTATTATCTCCGTGACAGAGTTGGTAAGGCAGCTAAGGTCAAGGAAGCTATCAGATAATTCTTTCTATAAAAACGAGTCGGCTTTGGTCGGCTCTTTTTTTATATTCACGACTGAGTTGTTCGCACGATATACGGTAGGGGCGAACAGCGTTCGCCTGCATATATCGCCCGACAATTTTATGATATTCGTACATTCGTTATATTTTCACAAACCATGTAGGGCGTCGTCCCCTACAGTTCTGAATTTGTACAAGTTCTGAGCATGGGCGAACACTGTTCGCCCCTACAGATTATTTGGGATAGTTTGTCTTGCCGCAAAATCACATGACATTTCATCGTCACATTGCACAAAATGTCGGTATTCGATTTGTGCAAACAAATGATTTATATTTTAATTTGGCAACATTTCTGCAATTGTTGCATTTTTTATGCAACAAAATGACCTTTTTTCTGGATAAGTAGAGGGGGATAATTTCCTCTGCTTCACAGAGAAAGGACGATAAAAATGGCAAAGAATTTTCACACAGACAACAAAGCGTTCATGCTTTACAAAGACTGGGAGGACATTTTTCAGGCGCTTGACAGCAGCGAAGAGATAGGCGAGCTTGTCATGGCGCTGTTTGCTTATGCAAAGAGGGGAGAAACACCAAAGCTGTCAGGCGGAGCAAAGATAGCGTTTCTTATGATGAGGGCTGCTATCGAGCGTGACGGCATTGCATGGGAAGAGATGTGTGCTCAAAGGAGCGAGTGCGGTAAAAAGGGCGGCAGACCTAAAAAGTATGATGAGTCAGGGAATACTGATGAAAAAGCTGAGCAGACAGCTGCATCAGCAGATAATGCAGAAGAAAAACCTCAGGGTATAAATGATACCGCAGAAAAACCAAAAGCTTTTTCACAAACCAAAAGGTTTTCAGAAAAAGCAAAAAAAGCTGATAAAGATACAGATATAGATATAGACAAAGATACAGATAAAGATACAGATAAAGACAAAGATAAAGATAAAGCTATAGATAAAGAGAAAAAGAAAGACGCAGGGACAGCGAAGTCTGTCGTCAGGTCTTTCGGCACACACAAAAATATAATGCTCACATCAGAGCAGTATAACGAGCTTGAAAGCAGGTGTCGGTCTGTCGGTCTGTCTTTAGAGAGCTATATATCTAAATTATCTCAATGGCTGTTTACCAAGGGCAGGCACTGCACAGACCCATATCGCATAATCTCAGGCTGGCTTGACAATGATTCAAAGAGAAAGGCTGCGGCAAAGCCCAAAGAAAGACAAGGCTGCGATCTGTCGTGGTATGATGACTTTGCCATGAATTTTGATCTGTCAAAGTTTTTTTAGGCAATATCAAAAAGAAATTTATCTCACTGTAGGTTTGTCAATCATATTGGACACTATTATTAAGAAATTCGATAGGCGAAAACCATTTGAGGGGACGCATAGGACGGTTGTTT